>ERZ1034363.97-NODE-97-length-59713-cov-5.309427_pt1 | contig 59713 bp, 59 predicted proteins | sample MGYA00520616_ERZ1034363 | MGnify/ENA primary metagenome ERZ1034363 (study PRJEB33736, sample SAMEA104284506) | Azolla filiculoides | biome: Urban; feature: Water surface; material: Ditch water | place: Netherlands | collected 2015-10-28 | depth 0-0.1 m ...
GGGAAGGTTGCGGAAATACTTGGGGATTTGCGCTGCGGTCATCTCGGTTTCCTCCGCCGTCGGAAGCCTGCGTTCCACTTTTTTACGCCGATCATCCCAAGCGGCCGGCGGGCCGATATCCCTGCCCCGCCGATCTTTCGATTTTCTTCTATCCTGGCTTGCACTCATGAGTCCCCTCCATCAATTTTCAATATCGTCGAATGTTAATATATCGAAAGGCATAGTTATGGGAACTATTTCACACCGTTTGCCATTAATTCGTTTTTTGCCGGATTGAGCGATTTTTAATCTATTCGAGATTATTGCCCCTTCAATGGGCTTGATCGTGCATTTGCAAACGCATTCCTGAGGGGATGGAAGCTGTGGCGCTCTGCGCCGAAAACAGCACATCGACTCGCCTTGCGAACCCCAGCCAGATATAAAATGCGGCTCTCCGCCGCACCCTCATTCGCAAACAAGGAAAGACAATGTCCGGACACGGTTTTCACGTTCATGGCCCACACGATCACGAAATTGAACACGTCGCCCAGCATGGCGGCGACAACTTCACCTCGCGCATCGCAGTTCTGACGGCCGTCCTGTCTACCGTCGGCGCGATCTTTGGCTACTTGGGCGGCCACTCGCAAAACGCTGCCCTGCTTCACAAGAACGATGCGGCCATCCAGAAGACGGCCGCCTCCAACCAGTGGAACTACTACCAGGCCAAGAGCAACAAGCAGAATCTGGCCGAATTATCAGTCGTCCTGACCCACGGTGATGAGCAGGAAAAATTCAAGCAGGCCATCGAGCGCTACAAGAAGGAAAAGGAAGAAATAAAGCTCGAGGCCGAAAAACTCGAAGCGGAAGCCAAGGCATCTGACCAACACAGCAACCAGGAAATGCACGTGCACGAGCGCTGGGCTCTGGCCACGACACTGATCCAGATTGCTATCGCCCTCTCCGCCATCACCCTCCTTACCCGCAAGCGCTGGATGCTGGTCGGCGTCTATGGCGCCTCGGTGCTCGGTGTGGTCGCCGGCATCATGGGCTACCTGCACCTCTGAGCGACGTGCGCCGCCGCTGCCGACTGCTGGCCGCACTCACCGGTTGTCTGCTCGCCGCTGTCGCCACGGCGGGCGAGCCGTGCCGCATCGCCTTCGACATGGGCTCCTCCGGCATTCGTGCCGGAGAGTCTGGTCGCAGCGAAATCATGCGATCCAACATCGACTACCTCGCCCCCCTTGCGGCTGGGCGCGGCTTGGCCGAAACGCTCCCATCAACGATAGCCGCCCTGCGCGACCTGCCTAACAAGGGCGGCTTCGGCCCGGACTGTGCGCGGCTGGGCGGCGGATTTTCAGCCTGGCGCATGGCGGCACAGGAAGATCGCCAACAACTCGCTGTCGATCTTGAGGCTATCCGCAAGACCAGCGGCGTTGCCGTTCTGGTCATTCCCCAGCGCCAGGAAGGAGCCTATGGCTACCAGGGCGCCCACAAGTTGCTTGGCGAACGGCTGACGACCAGCCACATTCTCGACATCGGCGGTGGCAGCCTGCAGATTGCCGGCGAGCGTCACTCCTTCGGCGCCCTGTTCGGCCAGAAGTTATGGCACCACGAACTGTGCAAGGCGCTACGTAACGCGACGCAACTTCCCTGCGAACTGCAGCCGATGAGCCCGGTGGAAGTGGATAGCGCCCGCGACCTGCTGCGCAGCCGGCTCCGGGACATCGCCCGCGATTTACCCCAGGGTGCGACGATGACGGCGATCAGCCGCCCGGTGACACGCGGCGTCGCGCCGGCCGTGGCCAGCCTGTTCAACCGTCCGGGCAGTCTGAGCGAAATATCGCCCACCCTGCTCCGTGCCACGCTGGAAACCTATGCCGGCCTCAGCCTCGACGACATGGTCGAACGCCTGGGCGGCGAACGCAGCCACGCCGCCTACCTCGTTTCCGACCTGCTCCTGGTCGAGGGCCTGATGCAGGCAACTGGTAGCCATGATCTGCAGATTGCCGAGATCGACCTCACCAACCTGCCCGGCCTGCTCGCCGATGATCGCGGCTATCGCTGGGCCGAGAAGCACGACTGCTACCTGCGACGACTACGCAGCATCGGCGTTGGCGCCTATTCGAGTGACCCGGCGACCTGCCCGGCCGGGCAGAAGCCAAGCCCCCACTGAGCGCGCGCCAATCATGGAAAACCTGCTTTACTGGATCGGCCTCGCCGCCGTTGCTGTCAATGCCCTGACCGGCGTACTCGACGCCGGGCGCAAGAATATGGACCTGGTCGGCGCCGTCATGGTCGGCAGCGCCACTGCGCTGGGCGGTGGCACGGTGCGCGATGTGCTGCTCGACCGCCCGGTGTTCTGGATCAGCGACCAGACTTACCTGCTCGTGGCCTTCGCGACGACGCTGATCATCTTTTTTGCCGTGCGCGGTCTCAAGCTCTCGCCACGCCTTTTCCTGGTTCCCGACGCCATCGGGCTGGCGCTGTTCACCGTCGCCGGGACGCAGGTGGCGCTGGAATGGCAGGCGCCATGGCTGGTTGCCAGTCTGCTCGGAGTCATTACCGGAGTGGTGGGTGGTGTGCTGCGCGATGTGCTGTGCAATGAAGTGCCGCTCGTCTTCGTACGCGGCGAACTCTACGCGTCAGCCGCCTGGGCCGGCGCGCTGGCGCTGGTCGGGCTGCAATACCTGGGCATTTCGTCGGTGATCGCCGCCTGGGTCGGCATGGCCGTCGTCCTCACCGCCCGCCTGCTCGGCATGACTTTCCGCATCACCCTGCCGACCTACACCGAGCGCAAATAATTGCCGCCGGGCAAGCCAGCGTTTGTCAGGGCAATGCAGGCCACGCCCAAAATCCTTAGAATACGCCCCCATGAATGCCGCGCCGAACCAACAGCCCACCCGCAGCCGATCCATCGTGCTGGCCGCCTTGCTCGGCCTGCTGCTGAGCGCCTGCACCACGACGAAAGCGACGCGCTCGTATCAGACTGAAACCTTCCCCAGCGAAACGCCGTTTCAGTACTACAGCAGCCGGGAGCCTGAAGGCGCCTGCGAAATCGGCAAGCGCGCACTGCTCAGCCAGGGCTACCAGATCGATGAAGCGAAATCCCTGAACATTCGCGGTGAAAAATACTTCCGTCCAAAGATCGATGAAGCCAGCCGGCTGACGATTACCCTGGTCTGCCTGCCCAGTTCGCTCGGCTCGGTCATTTACGCCAACGCGCTGGAAACCCAGTTCGAAATGAAATCAAAAGGCAGCAGCGCCGGGGTCAGCGTTTCCGCCCTCGGGTCGGTATCCTTGCCCTGGGCCATCGACAAGGACACGCTGGTCAAGGTCGGCGAAGAAACGGTGACAGCACCGGATTTCTACCAACGCCTGTTCGAACTGGTCAAATCGCTCGACCTCTGAGCCTCAGCGACTGCTGCCCTTCCAGTTCGCCACGCAGTTTTGCCGAAAATATTTCAGGGCGCGATCCATGTGGCTGTCGGGCATCTGCGGATCGTTATCGGCCAGATGAATTTCGGCATCCGGCTGTAAATCCTCGGCCCACATTGCTTTCAAGTCTTCGCGCTGTTCAAACGGGGCATGCTCATCGATAAAGGCAGCCACCGCATTGGCCGCAAAGCCCTGAGCGCGGAAGACGGCAATGATGCTCCTGGCCTCCTTGAGCAAGGCGCTGGCTTTCGGCGGATGGCCGGTCGCCACACAGAGGAATATCGTCGCCAGCACGGCCGGGTCGTCGGCATTGCCCTTGGTGATGCGGACCCATTCCCTGGCGACCAGCTTGTCGTAGGCAACCACGTCCTCTTCCGGCGTGTCGCGGACGAAAAAGGCACCCTGGGTTTCGGCGTGAAGAATCTCGTCGGCCGATTTTTCCGGCGACTTGAGTCGGGGCAGATCGCTGTCGACGAAGGTCTGCATGGCCTGACGTGTCATTGCCTGGAAGTCAGTCGGAGCTTCGCGCAAAAAGGCATCAAGCACGGCCGGTTTGGACTTGAAGCTTTTCTTGCGCAGGGTTTCGATCAAGTTGATGAAGTCGCGTTTCGAGGGCATTTCCAGCGTTTTGGCACCGACGTGGAGGAGCAGCATCGCCGAGCGTATGACTTCTTCGGCGCTGTAGTCTTCGCACGCCTCCTGCCTGGCGTTCAACTGCCGCAACAGCCAGCGGGCAAAATCAATCTGCCTTTGGTTGCTCTGGCACTGTGCAAGCTGGGCGCGGTAGCTGGCAACGCTGAGCGGAAAGGCGAAGCTGCGCTCATTGACGAAAATCTTCTGCCCCGGCGCATCGACCTTGCGCGGGTGCAAGGAGGTTTCACCGGGCATCGCGTGCAGCCGCTTGAGCATCTCGGAGCCACCCCGCGAATGCGAGAGCAGGCTGTTGTCGCGCAAGGAGACGGCGGCGGCGTAGAGGTCACCGTTGGCAAAATCTTCGAGATAGAGGCTGATCAGGTTGGCCATGCGCACGACGGCGCTTTCCAGATCGGTGCGCAGATAGGCAGTACCGAAATGATCGGCGATCTGGACGATGCCTTTCGGACCGTCGGCCTCCATCCTGGCGAGATCCGGGCGCGACAAAATGCCGTTCGCCAGACCGAAACGAATGGCTTTCTCGAAAAACGGGCGATCATCGACGACCGCGATTGCGCTGTTCAGGGTCGTCATGCTCAGAGCGCCGATTCCTCGTCATCGAGCCCGGCGGCCGGCGCAGGCTTTGGCTTGCTGTCGACCGTTTCGTCGTCCTCAAGGGCTTCAACGCGGCTGGCCAGACGGTCGCGCAGGGTGATAACAATCTGCTCGAAAATATCCGACAGTTCGTAACGCAGTACCCAGGCGGTTTCCATCCAGTCACGGTCGGCGATTTCCGAACGCGATACCTTGGGGCGCGAACCGGTGATCGAGTTGCCTTCATGCAGGGCTTCGTCGATCTCCTCGATTTTTTCGTTGAGCCAGGAGATCGATTTCGATTCATGACCGTACTCGGCCTCGAAGTCTTCAGAGAAGACCCCGGACATGGCAAAAGCCAGCAATTCATCGTCGCGCTCGCCGAAATAATTGGCCAGCACCTCGTAGCCGCCTTCGATCTCGCCGATGGCCTCGAGGTATTCGGTGGTCATTTCCTCGTCGCGATAGAGTACGGCATTCATCATGCCGTGCAGCGCGGCATGGGTCCGGTCGCGGTAGCGGGCTTCGAGAATCACGGCGCGGGCGAACTGCTCCGGGGTGACAACCATATTGACCACCGACTGCCGCGATCCATCAAAGCCGCGCATGACCGCGAGCAGGTCTTTCGGCGCGATGTCGTCGAGAATTTCGACCAGGGCGTGATCGCCCTCGCTGTCGGCGATATCGGCAAGGGCCTGTTCAGCGCCTTGGAGATCGCCCGCGAGAATGAGTTGGGATGTCTTGAGTAGCACCGGATGCGTCATGTCTTACCTTGTCCAGAAAATTGAATACTGCGGTCGCTGCGTACGATCAGGATTTGAGCGAATCGAAGCCCTGCTCGGCCATCCAGTCGTCGCCCGCTTCGGCCAGATCGGCATCTTCAGCGTCGTCGCCATCGCCGTCGCCGTTCCGCTCACCGCGTGCCTCTTCGTCATCTTCAGCGGCGGCCGGCGGCGCACTGTGATCGAACTGGCGGATGAATTCGAGACAAACAGCCGTCACCATGAATTCCCCACCCGCCCGCTCGGCCAGCACGGCGGCCAGATAGGGTGCCGCCCACGGGGCCACCGTAACGAGCAGTGAAACGTCGTCCCAGCCCGGAAAATCACCATCATCCGGCTCGCAGTCGACCACCGCCGCCATCGCCTTCGGATTGGCGAAGGAAAATGCGTCGTAGAACACCGGCACGACCATCTCCGGAGCGAATTCGATCATCGGCAGGAGGGCGGCGAGTTCCTGACGCTTTTCCTTGAGTCGGGCCTTAAGCGCCGAGTTGCCTTCCGAATCGTTGAGCAAATCCTGGATTTCGGCGTCGTACGAGGAGGACAGTTCGGCAAAGTAATACGATTTTTTCACTGCTGCATCTTTCCTAAATGGCTGGACCAAATTTCGCGCGCCACCAGCAGGGGGTCATCGATCAAACTGGAACGTCGGGTTTCGTCATAGACCTTGCGGCGATCAACATCCGCCAGCACTTCATACGCCTCCTGTACCTCCCGGAACCGTGCAGCCGCATCGGGCGCCGGATTGCGGTCGGGGTGAAACTGCGCCGCCTTCTTGCGATAGGCCGTCTTGATCAGCTCGGCAGTCACGTCGGGCGAGACGCCAAGCAGTCCGTAATAGTCTTTCATAGTCCCTTTGTCAGTGGTCCGGCAGGCAGCTTCGCGCCCTGGTCAGCCCGCCATTTTACGCCACTCCGCACATCCTCCCGATTTCTGTGCGAGGGCAACGGTCAACAGCCGTTTTTGCCCGAAAACCGGTTCATGAACAGGCGGCAAAATGATCAGGCATAACTTATGTATTCAATAAAAATATGTGACTATTATTTATCAATTGCCGCGCCTAGCATTCAGTCCATAGTTTTTCCCCGACGAACAACCCAGGAGACAAGACGATGGACCAGTCAAACCGCTATGCCGACCTCAGCCTGACCGAAGCCGAACTAATCGCCGGGGGCAAGCACATCCTGTGCGCCTACAAGATGAAACCGAAGGCTGGCCACGGCTATCTCGAAGCGGCCGCGCACTTCGCCGCCGAATCCTCGACTGGCACCAATGTCGAAGTCAGCACCACCGATGAATTCACCAAGGGCGTCGATGCGCTGGTCTATCACATCGACCCGGCCAACGAGGACATGCGGATCGCCTACCCGCTCGACCTGTTCGACCGCAACATGATCGACGGCCGGATGATGATGGTCTCCTTCCTGACCCTGACCATAGGCAACAACCAGGGCATGGGCGACATCGAGCATGCCAAGATGGTCGATTTCTACATGCCGCGCCGCGCCATCGAATTGTTCGACGGCCCGGCCCGCGACATTTCCGACCTCTGGCGCATTCTCGGCCGACCGGTCAAGGATGGCGGCTACATTGCCGGCACCATCATCAAGCCCAAACTCGGCTTGCGCCCCGAACCCTTCGCGCGCGCCGCCTACGAATTCTGGCTGGGCGGCGATTTCATCAAGAACGACGAACCGCAGGGCAACCAGGTCTTCGCGCCACTCAAGACGGTCATCCCGCTCGTCTATGACGCCATGAAGCGGGCCATGGACGAAACCGGCGAGGCCAAGCTGTTCTCGATGAACATCACCGCCGACGACCATTTTGAAATGTGCGCCCGCGCCGACTTTGCCCTCGAAGCCTTCGGCCCGGATGCCGACAAGCTGGCCTTCCTGGTCGATGGCTATGTCGGTGGACCGGGCATGATCACCACGGCCCGCCGGCAATACCCCAACCAGTACCTGCACTACCACCGCGCCGGCCACGGCGCCGTCACCTCGCCATCATCCAAACGCGGCTACACCGCCTACGTGCTGGCCAAGATGAGCCGCCTGCAAGGCGCCTCGGGCATCCACGTCGGGACCATGGGCTACGGCAAGATGGAAGGCGACAAGGACGACCGCGCCTGCGCCTACATCATCGAACGCGACAGCTATCAGGGGCCGGTCTACCCGCAGGAATGGTACGGCATGAAGCCGACGACGCCGATCATCTCCGGCGGCATGAATGCCCTGCGCCTGCCCGGCTTCTTCGAGAACCTCGGCCACGGCAACGTCATCAACACGGCCGGCGGCGGCGCCTACGGCCATATCGACAGCCCGGCGGCCGGCGCCCGCTCGCTGCGCCAGGCTTACGATTGCTGGAAGGCGGGTGCCGATCCGCTGGAATGGGCACTCGACCATCGCGAATTCGCCCGCGCCTTCGAATCCTTCCCGCAGGACGCCGACCAGATCTTTCCGGGCTGGCGGCATAAGTTGCGGCCGGCGGCGTGATGGGGGTTGGCAAGTCCTGTTACGGAGGGAGTCAGGGTGTTTAGTCGACTAAACCCAGAGAAAAACGAACGCCACACACCGAACAAAACAGAAAAAGTTAAACTCCACTTTACCGAGCACGCACAAAACCAAAGCAGAACATGAACTTCATCCGCACCCTGACGCTCCGCCAGTTGCAGATTTTCGTCGTCGCCGCCCGCCACCTGAGCTACGCCCGCGCCGCCGAGGAACTGCACCTGACGCCGCCGGCCGTCTCGATGCAACTGAAGCAGCTCGAAGACAATGTCGGCCTGCCGCTGTTCGAGCGTATGGGGCGCGGGGTGGCGCTGACCGATGCGGGCGATCTGCTGATGCACCACGCCCTGCGCGTGCTCGGCGAGATCAAGGATGCCGAGGCCAACCTGCAGGGGCTGCTCGGGGCAGAAACCGGGCAACTGTCTGTCGGCCTGGTGAGCACCGCCAAATATTTCATGCCTCGTCTGCTCGCCCAGTTTTCGCAGGCGCACCCCGGCATCGAGGTGCAGTTTTCGGTCGGTAATCGCGAGAACCTCCTGCAAAAACTGCAGGACAACGCCATCGACCTTGCCGTGATGGGTCGTATCCCGGTTGAAATCGACGCCCACGCCGAGCCGATGGCCAGCCACCCCTACGTGCTGATCGGGCCAGCCGACCACCCGTTACGGGACGCCCGGCGCTTCGACCTGCAGGAATTGCGGCACGAAACCTTTCTGCTGCGCGAGGAGGGTTCGGGCTCACGCCGCGTTGCCGAGGAAATGTTCAAGAATCACCTGTTCACGCCAGCCCGGACGATCAGCATGGGCAGTAACGAAACGATCAAGCAGGCCGTGATGGCCGGCATGGGCATCGCGCTGATCTCCCTGCACACCCTGCCGCTCGAACTGAAGACGGCCGAGGTCAGTGTGCTCGATGTCATCGGTACCCCCATCGAGCGCACCTGGTATGTCGTGCACATGAACAGCAAGCGCCTTCTGCCGGCCGGTCAGCATTTCCGCGAGTTTCTTCTGGAACAGGCAGCGCCGGGGCTGGAAAAGGAGTTCGGGCGCTACCTCACAGCGCGCACCGCATCCTGAATTGCTTACGATACAATCTGCTGCACCGCAACAATGACGCCATCGCCCTCGACCATGCATCCTCGCCTGACGCTTTCCGGACTGGAAGAGCACCCGCTCCGCCAGCGCCTCAATAACGAATTCCACGCCCGGCCGCCCGTCCCGCTGGTCGGCGCGGTGCTCGTTTCGCACCTGGTCTTCAAGCACAGCGCGGAGAAAGCGCCGGCCGCCCGCGACAATCTGGCCAAGCTCTGCCAGGGCCACGTCTGCAATTCGATCGAAAGCTCCGATTCGCACCTGATGCTGGACACCGGCGCCTTCCGCATGCGCTGGGAACTGCACACCGAATTTTCGAGCTATACCTTCTTTCGCCCGCTGGCCAGCGGCGAGCAACTGCATCCGGATGTCACTGCCTTCGACGCCGTCCATCCCGAGTGGATCTCCGGCATTCCCGGCAAGCTCATCGTCGCCACGCACGTCGAGCTACGCTCGACCGAGGAAATCAGCCCGGATTCGATTCTCGCCAGCCTGACGCCGAATGGCCGGACGATGGTCGCTGCCCGGGTGGCCGATGACACCGCCTGGATTTTCACGGACTTCAAGATCGACAACGGTTTTTCGCGTTTTCTCGTCCTCAATGCGAGCATGACGCAGCGCCAGACCGGCCGTACCGTGCAGCGCCTGTGCGAAATTGAAACCTACCGGATGATGGCCCTGCTCGGCCTGCCGGTCGCCAAGGAAGTCGGCAAATGGCTGTACACCGGCGAAAAACAGCTGGCCGAAATGATGGATCGCATCGGCCAGGCCCAGTCGCCGACCGATGAGCGCGAAGTGCTTGGCACCCTGTCCAAGCTGGCCGCCGAGGTCGAACATTCGGTGGCCCGCACGACCTTCCGCTTCGGTGCCTCGCGCGCCTACCAGGGGCTGGTCATGCAGCGCATCGAGGAACTGCGCGAAACGCGCATCTCGGGCCTGCCCACCTTCTTCGAATTCATGCAGCGCCGCCTCATGCCGGCGATGAATACCTGCGAAGCGATCAGCCGTCGGCAGGAGGAACTCTCGGCCCGCGTCGCCCGCAACAGTCAGTTGCTGCGCACCCGCGTCGATATCGAACTGGAACGCCAGAACCAGGAACTGCTCGGCCAGATGAACAGCCGCGCCAAATTGCAACTGCGCCTGCAGGAAACGGTCGAAGGCCTCTCCGTCGTCGTCCTCACCTATTACGGCTCGCAACTGGTGCAGTACCTGGCCAAGGGCACGAAGGACCTGCATCACCTCAACACCGACATCATCACCGCGGTTTCGATCCCGCTCATTGCCGGGCTGGTCACCTGGGGCACGCGCCGCATGCGCAAGAAACTCGCAGCCGAAGCAGATGGCGCACATTAATTTATAATCCTTCTTTTTTGCTTTCGGGAAATCTGCCGTGACCGCTCCGCTCTTCCAGTCTTCCATCACCAGCCTGCCCCTGCTCTCCAAGGGCAAGGTCCGCGACATCTACGCCGTCGACGCCGACAAGCTGCTGATCGTCACCTCCGACCGTCTGTCGGCCTTCGACGTCATCCTGCCGGACCCGATTCCGCGCAAGGGCGAAGTGCTGACCGCCGTCGCCGATTTCTGGTTTGAAAAGCTCGGCCACATCGTGCCGAACCAGCTGACCGGCGTTGATCCCGAATCCGTCGTCGCCGAAAACGAGCGTGCACAGGTGCGCGGCCGTTCCGTCGTCGTCAAGCGCCTGCGCCCTCTCCCCATCGAAGCGGTCGTCCGTGGCTACGTCATCGGTTCGGGCTGGAAGGATTACCAGGAAACCGGCGCCATCTGCGGCATCGCCCTGCCCGCCGGCCTGAAAATGGCCCAGAAACTGCCGGCCCCGATCTTCACCCCGGCCACCAAGGCCGCCGTCGGCGATCACGACGAGAACGTCTCCTTCGCCGTCGCCCAGGCCAACTGCGCCGCCGATCTGGCCGAAGTGCTCGCCGGCACCGGCAAGAACGGTGCCCAGCTCGCCGACGAAGCCCGCATCGCCGCCCTGCGCCTCTACGAAGAAGCCTCCATCTATGCCCGTACCCGCGGCATCATCATCGCCGACACCAAGTTTGAATTCGGTATCGATGCGGCCGGCACCCTGCACCTGATCGACGAAGCCCTGACCCCGGACTCCTCGCGTTTCTGGCCAGCCGATCAGTACGAAGAAGGCAAGAATCCGCCGTCCTACGACAAGCAGTTCGTCCGCGACTACCTGGAAACCCTGGACTGGGGCAAAGTCGCCCCCGGCCCCTCGCTGCCGGCCGACGTCATCGCCAAGACCAGCGCCAAGTACATCGAGGCCTACGAAAAGCTCACCGGCAAGACGCTGTAATCGTTTTGTCTGAACCCGGCCCCTGTGGCCGGGTCCAATGGCTGTAGCCTTTCGGGAGACAGCCATGAAATACCGCACCGAGCATTTCGCATTTTCCGGCACAGCCCTGCCACACCTCCGCCAGATCGGCATGGACCGTCCCCTGGCCTGGCTCAAGGCTGGCTGGCAGGACATCAAGGCCAACCCCCTGCCTTCGCTGGCCTATGGCCTGCTGTTCGCACTGTGCGGCGACCTCATCATCCTCGCGCTGATCGAGTACCCGCACCTGCTCACCGTCGCAATTTCCGGCTTCTTCTTCGTCGCCCCCCTGCTTGCCGCCGGTCTCTATGAGTTGAGTCGGCACAATGCGGCCGGCGAATCCATCCTGTTCATTGATTCGCTCAAGTGCTTCGGACGCAACGGCCAGTCGCTGGCTTTCTTCGGCCTGATCCTGGCACTGGTCGGGCTGTTCTGGGAGCGACTCTCGGCGGTCGCCTTCGCTCTCGTCGGCGCCACCTCGGCGCCAGTGGCCAGCGCCTATCTCAACGAAATCGTTTTCAATGGTGACCACCTGCTTTTCACGGTGACCTGGTTCGCACTGGGCGGCGTACTGGCCCTGGTCGTCTATGCCCTGTCCGTTGTTTCGGTCCCGCTCATGCTCGACCGCGACAGCGACGTGGCCACCGCCATCATGACCAGCCTGCGCGCCTTCACCCGCAACGTCGGCCCTCTGCTGCTATGGGCGGCCCTGCTCGTCGCCATGACCCTGCTTGGTTTCGCCACCCTGCTCTTCGGCCTGATCCTGATCATGCCTATTCTCGGCCATGCCTCGTGGCATGCCTACCGCGAGCTTGTAGAATAGGGGTTCTGCCCCCAGATACGACGGGCGGCCTGACCGCCCGTTTTTCTTGCCCGGAATATAAAAATGACGACTGCCAATCCCCTGCTCGATTTCTCCGACCTGCCACGTTTCGACACCGTTCAGCCCGAACACGTCAAACCGGCCATCGAATCCCTGCTGGCCGCCGGCCGCGAGCTGATCGACGGCCTGACCGCCGACAGCACGCCGGCCACCTGGGCGGACTTTGCCGGCGCCCTCTCCGATGGTCTGGAGCCATTCGGCCGAGCCTGGGGCATCGTCGGTCACCTGCATTCGGTCAATGACATCCCGGCCTGGCGCGAGGCTTACAACGAAATGCTGCCGGAAGTCTCGCGCTTCTATGCCGAACTCGGCCAGAACCTCAAGCTGTTCGAGAAATACAAGGCGCTGCGCGCCAGCGCCGAATACGCCACGCTAAGCGTTGAGCAGAAGAAGGTCGTCAATAACGAAATCCGCGACTTCCGCCTCTCCGGCGCCGAATTGCCGGAAGACCAGAAGCCGCGCTTCCAGGCCATCATGGAAGAGTTGTCGCAGCTCTCGGCCAAGTTCGCCGAAAACCTGCTCGACGCCACCAACGCCTTTGCCGAAGTTGTCACCGACGAAGCCCTGCTCGCCGGCCTGCCCGAGGACGCCAAGGCCGCTGCCAAAACCGCTGCCGAGAAGGCCGGTGTCGATGGCTGGCGTTTCAGCCTGCAGGCCCCCTCCTACGGCCCGGTCATGCAATACGCCGACAACCGCGAGCTGCGCGCCCGCCTCTATCGCGCCTACGCCACGCGCGCCGCCGAATTCCACGACGGTTCCAGCAAGCCGGAATGGGACAACACGCCGATCATCGCCCGCATGCTCGAACTCCGCGAGGAGGACGCGAAAATGCTCGGCTTCAACAATTTCGCCGAAGTCTCGCTGGCCCCCAAAATGGCCGACACCCCGGCCCAGGTGCTCGCCTTCCTGCGCGAACTGGCGGCCAAGGCCAAGCCCTTTGCCGAGAAGGACATCGCCGAACTGCGCACCTTTGCCAAGGACAAACTCGGCCTCGCCGATTTCCAGCCCTGGGATGCCGCTTACGTCTCGGAAAAGCTCCTGCAGGCCAATTACGCCTTCTCCGAACAGGAAGTGAAGCAGTACTTCACCGAGCCGAAAGTCCTGGGCGGCCTGTTCAAGGTCATCGAGAGCCTCTTCAACGTCAAGGTCAAACCTGACACGGCCCCGGTCTGGCATGAGGATGTCCGTTTTTACCGCCTGGAAACCCCGGCCGGCGAGCTGGTCGGGCAGTTCTACCTCGACCTCTATGCCCGCGAAACCAAGCGCGGCGGCGCCTGGATGGATGAAGCCCGCTCACGCCGGCGCACTGTCACCGGTATCCAGAAGCCCATCGCCTATCTGAATTGCAATTTCTCGCGCCCGGTCGGTAACAAGCCGGCGACTTTTACGCACGATGATGTCACCACGCTTTTCCACGAAACCGGCCACGGCCTGCACCATCTGCTGACGCGCGGCGAAGAACTGGGCGTTTCGGGCATCCACGGTGTCGAATGGGATGCTGTCGAACTGCCCTCGCAGTTCATGGAAAACTACTGCTGGGAATGGGATGTCGTGCAAGGCATGACGGCCCACGTCGATACCGGCGCTGCCCTGCCGCGTGAGCTGTTCGACAAGATGCTGGCCGCCCGCAACTTCCAGAGCGGCATGATGGCCGTGCGCCAGATCGAGTTCTCGCTCTTCGACATGCAGATTCACTCTGACCTTGACCCGAAATCCGGCCGAACGGTGATGGATGTCCTCAATGAGGTCCGCCAGGAAGTCGCCGTGTTGCTGCCGCCGGCCTGGCACCGTTTCCCCAACAGCTTCTCGCACATTTTCGGCGGTGGTTATGGCGCCGGCTATTTCAGCTACAAGTGGGCAGAAGTCCTGTCGGCCGACGCCTACGCCGCCTTCGAAGAAGCCGGCGATCCTTTCGACGCAAGCGTAGGCCGACGTTTCCTCGACGAGATCCTCTCGGTCGGCGGTTCGCGCCCGGCCATCGAATCGTTCAAGGCATTCCGCGGCCGAGAGCCGAGCGTTGATGCACTGCTGCGTCATAGCGGTATGATTGCTGCCTAAGCCGATCACGGAGAAACTCCATGCGCTATCTGTTCAGCCTCTTCCTGATTCTTGTCGCTTTCGGCGCCCATGCCGAAACTTATCGGTGGACCGATGCCAGCGGGAATACCGTCGTCTCGGACACCCCGCCACAGGGCAAAGCCAAAGGGCTTACCAGGCTGGGCGGCAAGGGCGAGCCCGACGACAAGCTGTCGTTTGCCATGAAGCGGGCGGTTGAATCCTTCCCGGTCGTGCTTTACACCTCGGCTGACTGCCCCCTCGAATGCAAGGCGGCGCGCGACCTGTTGAGCGGACGCGGCATTCCCTTCACGGAAAAAATGATGCAGAAGCCGGAAGACTTCGAGGAGCTGAAACAACTGATCGGCGACATCTTCGTTCCCTCGCTGAAAGTCGGCAGCCAGCGCTTCCGCGGCTTCGAGCCCGGTGGCTACAACAACCTGCTCGATCTCGCGAGCTATCCGAAAACCGCCCCCGGCAGCAAACCTGTGGCGGGCGCCAGCAAGTGAAGATCGCTTCCTGGAACGTCAACTCGCTCAAGGTCCGTCTGCCTCACCTGCTCGACTGGCTGGCAATGGCCCAGCCGGATGCCCTGTGCCTGCAGGAACTCAAGCTCGAAGACCATAACTTCCCGCGTGCCGAGATCGAAGCGGCCGGTTATCACGTCGCCTTTTCCGGGCAGAAGACCTACAACGGCGTCGCCCTGCTCGCCCGCCAGCCCATCAACGATGTCGTCGTCGGCAACCCGCACTTCCCGGATGAACAGAAGCGCCTGATCAGCGGCACTGTCGGCGATACCCGCATCATCGGCGCCTACATGCCGAACGGACAGGCCGTCGGCAGCGACAAGTACGACTACAAGCTGCGCTGGCTGGATGGCCTCGCCGTCTGGCTGGGCGAGGAAATGGCGAAGTACCCGAAGCTGGCCCTGTGCGGCGACTACAACATCGCCCCCGACGACCGCGACGTGCACGACCCGAAGGCCTGGGCCGACGGCATTCTGGTCTCCCCTCCGGAGCGCGCCGCCTTCCAGCGTTTCATCGACCTCGGACTGAGCGACAGCTTCCGGCTCTTCGCGCAGCCGGAAAAGACCTTCTCGTGGTGGGATTACCGCATGCTCGGCTTCCAGAAAAACCTTGGCCTGCGCATCGACCATGTCCTGCTCTCGAAACCGCTGGCCGAGCAATGCACGGCGGCCGGCGTCGACCGCGCCCCACGCAAGCTGGAGCGGCCGTCGGACCACGCCCCGGTCTGGGCCGAAGTGAACGGCTGAGATGAGCGCAGTAGTCAACCGGGAAAAAGTACTGGATTTGTACCCGGCACTGGCTGGCTTGCCGGCTCAACGACTCGCTGAACTGCTTCCGGCGCAGGTCTTGATGCATCTTCCCGCCGGCACCCAGGTCTTTGCCGAAAACCAGCCCTGCCAGGGCTTCCCGCTCCTTCTCGACGGCAGCATCAAGGTCATCAAGCTGGCGGCCAGCGGGCGCGAACTCATGCTCTACCGGGTCGCCCCCGGCGGCTCATGCATCATTTCATCGAGCTGCCTGCTCGGCCACACCGACTACAACGCGCGCGGCATCGCCGAAACACCACTCACCCTGCTTGCCCTGCCGGTTCGGAGCTTCGCTGCGCTGATGGTCGAGCACACACCCTTCCGCGATTTCGTTTTCCACCTGTTTGCCGACCGTATCGGTGAGCTCATGCAGCTCGTCGAGGAAGTCGCCTTCGCCCGCCTTGACCAGCGTCTGGCCAAACTGATCCTGGCCCGCAACGAGGCCGTGCTCGGCGTCACGCACCAGCAACTGGCCGACGAACTGGGCAGTGTCCGCGAGATTGTCAGCCGCCTGCTCAAGGGCTTTGCGGCGCAAGGCCTGGTCACGCTGGGGCGCGAACAAATCACCGTCACCGACCGCAGCGGCCTGCAAAAACTCGCGGCTGTGTGACCGAGGTTACATACGCCGCCCGGCCGGACCGTTACATTGGCGTTGTCCACACAAACTAACGGAGAACACACCATGGCTGCAAATGTTGGCGGTATCGACAAAATCCTTCGCATCGTTGCCGGCGCCGGCCTGATCGGCGCTACCGCAGCCGGCATGCTGCCGGTCTGGGGCTATATCGGCATCGTCCCGCTCGCCACCGGCCTGATGGGCTGGTGCCCGGCCTACACGCTGCTCGGCATGAATACCTGCCCGATGAAGAAGGACTGAGTCCGAACAAGCCTTTCCAGGCTTTTTTTGCTGAAGGCGGACAGGGCAACCTGGGCCGCCTTTTTTCTGCCTGCTGCGCTCAGTGCCTCAATACTTCTGGAACATCGACAGCAGCAGCATGGGGCTGGCCAATTCGACACCCAGCACAAAGCTGCCGGCCTTGGCCGGATCGCTAGCCGGTGCGCACCAGGTCACGGTCCCGCGAACCTGAACGCAAACCACGGCGTCGGCATACTCCACCGTGACTGGCTGTGAAACGGCCAGGGCATCGTTCATATCGAGACTGACGCCGGAATTCGAAATATCGTTGATGCCGGCAACCGGCAGACGGACCCCTTCACGCACCAGGAACAGCCTTCCCTCGGGTGGGCGTTCGAAGGTGTAACGCTCCTGCTTTCTTTTTTCCTCGCGAAGCATTTTTGATCCTCAGCTCAGATAGTTGGCGATACGAACGTAGTCCTCGACCGGGATGTTTTCCGGTCGATTGGTCGGGTCTATGCCCAGCTCGGCAAAAGCCTCGTCACTGAGCAGGGTCTTCATCGTGTTGCGCAGCATCTTGCGGCGCTGGGAGAAGGCGGTGAGCACGACTTGCGCGAGCTTGTCCTGGCTCCTGGCGGTCAATTCGGACTGCGGCTTGGGGATCAGGCGAACGACGGCGGACTGGACCTTGGGCGGCGGATCGAAACTTTCCGGCGGCACATCGATCAGCCATTCCAGATAGAAACGGTACTGCAGCATGACCGACATGCGACCGAAGTCGGCATTGCCCGGTTCGGCGACCATGCGTTCGACGACTTCCTTCTGCAGCATGAAGTGCATGTCATGGATGACATCGACGGTGTCGGCCAGGTGAAAGAGCAGCGGCGTCGAGATGTTGTAGGGCAGGTTGCCGACCAGACGCAAGTCCTTGCCGATGCTGGCAAAGTCGAAGGCCAGGGCGTCGCCTTCGTGGATGGTCATGCGCGCCGGCGTATGCTGTTTTTTGAGACGGGCGATGAGGTCGCGGTCGATTTCGACGACATGCAGGTGGTCGACGCGGGTCATCAGCGGCTCGGTGATTGCCCCCAGGCCGGGGCCGATCTCGACCACGGTTTCGTTGCGCTTCGGGTCGATGGCCGAAACGATGGCGGCGATAACGCCGTGGTCGACCAGGAAGTTCTGGCCGAAGCGTTTGCGGGCGACGTGACCCTTCATTGTGTTTTCCTTATGGCCATGCGGACCGCTTCGGCCACCGCCTCGAACAGGCTGCCGGAATCGGCTCGGCCTGTGCCAGCCAGTTCAAGCGCCGTGCCGTGATCGACCGAGGTGCGGATGATGGGCAGGCCGAGCGTGACGTTGATGCCCTTGCCGAAAGTGGCGTACTTGAGGGCGGTGAGGCCCTGGTCGTGATACATGGCGAGGACAGCGTCACCTTGAGCGAGAACGGGCGGGGTGAACATGGTGTCGGCCGGGTACGGCCCGGCGAGGGCCATGCCTTCGGCGCGCAGCTTGTCGAGCACGGGGGTGATGACGTCGATTTCTTCCCTGCCGAGATAACCGCCTTCGCCGGCATGCGGATTGAGCCCGGCGACCAGGATACGCGGCTGGGCGATACCGTACTTGCCGCGCAGATCGGCGTGCAGGATACGCAAGGTCTTTTCCAGCACCTCGGGGGTGATCGCCGCCGGCACATCCTTGAGCGGCAGATGCGTCGTGGCCAGGGCGACGCGCAGCGGGCCACGCGCCGTATCCCCGGCCAGCATCATGACGACGAGCGGGGTATCGGTCTTTTCGGCGAGGTATTCGGTGTGGCCGGTAAAGGGCACGCCGGCCGCGTTGATGATGCCCTTGTGCACCGGCGCCGTGGCCATCGCGGCAAATTCGCCGGACTGGCAGCCGGCCAGGGCGCGATCAAGCAGGGCGAGCACGTAAGGGCTGTTGGCGGCATCGAGCTGACCAGCCTGCGAAGGCACGGCCAGCGGCAGGTGCAGGACGTCGAGACAGCCTTTAAGCACCTGATTTTCCGGACGAAAGTCGCGGCAGACGACATTCAGGCCCAACTGCGCCGCTCGCGCTTCAAGCAGGGAGCGGTCACCCAGAATGACAGGCTGGGCGTCACCTTCATAACCGGCCAGAGACAGGCAGAGTTCCGGACCGATGCCGGCTGGCTCGCCGCTGGTCACGGCTATGACCGGAGGCATCACTTTTCTTCGAGGCGGTTTTCGACGTAGGCGCGGTCGCGCAGTTGCCGCAGCCAGTCCTGGTAGGCTTCGTCCAGCTTGCGTTCACGCAGGGCCTGACGGGCGCTGCCGCGCTGGCGCTCTTCCGAGACATCGCGCTCACGGCGCTCCTGGATCTGGATCAGGTGCATGCCGAAAGGGGACTGGATGACCGGGCTGAGTTCGCCCACCTTGAGCGCATCCATCGCCCGCTCGAATTCCGGCACGGTATCACCGGGATTGAGCCAGCCGAGATCGCCGCCCTTGGCCGCCGAGCCGTCCTGCGAATTGAGCCGGGCCAGTTCGGCAAAGTCGACACCGTTGACGACGCGTTCGCGAATGACCTCAAGCTTGCGCTGCGCCTCGGCTTCGGACACCACTTCGTTGATGCGGACCAGGATATGGCGGGCCCGGGTCTGCTGCACCGAAGCCGGCGCGCTGCCACCCCGCTTGGCGACCAGTTTGACGATATGAAAACCGGCCGATGAGCGGAGCAGCGGACTGACCTGGCCGGCTTGCAGCTTGCTGCCGGCTTCGGCGTAGAGCGCCGGCAAGCGCTCCAGCGGGCGCCAGCCAAGGTCGCCACCCTGCAGGGCATCAGGCGCATCGGAGAAAGCCGCGCTGAGCTGGGCGAAGCTCTCGCCGGCCTGCGCCCGCTTGAGGGCCTGCTCGCCACGCAGACGAAGTTTTTGCAATTGTTCGGGACTGGCCGACTCCGGGGCGCGCAGCAGTATGTGCGCCAGCTGATATTCTTCGCCGCCAGTACCGGCCTTCGTCTGGTCAGCCAGATAGTTGTCAACTTCACCGTCGGAAATGACCAGCTTGCTGTCAACCTCGCGCTCGCGCAGGCGAACGGTCACCATCTCGTTGCGGATTTCCTCGCGGAACTGCTTGTAGTCGAGGCCGTCCTTTTCCAGCGCCGCCCGGAACTGCTGCGCCGTCATCTTGTTGCTCGCCGCAATGCGGCCGATGGCCTGTTCGAGCTGATTGTCATCGACCTTCATGCCCGAATCGCGGGCATATTGCAGTTGTACGCGCTCCATGATCAGACGTTCGAGCATCTGGCGCTCAAGCACATCCTGGGGCGGCAGCGGCGTTCCCTGCTTCTGAAGTTGCTTGAGCGCGGCAGCCAGGCGGGTGCGCAGGTCGACATAGGTGACAACCTCGTCGCCAACGACGGCAACAATGCGGTCGGCCTCGACCGGCTCGACGGGCGCGGCAAGAACGGGGTGCGCCAGCATGCTACCGAGGCAGCAAATCAGAACAAGCAAGTGACGAATAGGTGTGGTCATGGCATTCATTGGGAGTTGAGCAGGTTGCCCCGAGTGCTCTGCGGGGACATGGGTGAGGCAGGAACAGGCTTTCATGTGGCGTTAGTTGCCGAGCAGATAACTGTTCGGCAATTCATTGGTCTTTCCGTAGCCGGGGATGCTGCGCCGGAGCAGGCCGATCGGATTGGTGCCGATACTACCGAAATCATTGAGTTCTAGCTGAAAAAACAATGTGTCGTTGGGCGCCCCGGAAATCGCCGCCAGACGCTGGCCTACGACGCGAACAGCCCAGCACCCGGCGTTGTACTCGACGCCGGCAATCGATTCAAGCGTCTTCTTGTCACGCAGCGAATAGTTGTAGCGACCGACGGCGTACCAATTGGAAGAAAGGGGCCACTGGCCGGCCATGTCGATCTGGTCGACCGTCGACGTGGTGGTCAGCGGATTGCGCGTATAGCGATAGCTGGCCGAGAGCACCTTGCCGAGTTCCGGCTGAAAGCGGACGCCGGCCGAGAAACGCTCGCTGATACCGTCCCGGTAATTGTATTCCCAGGCCACATCGGTATAGGTCTTGGGCGCGACCAGGCCGTTGACGGCCGCGACGAGGTTGGAGGTGTCGGCGCTGCGGATCGTTTCGCCGGGAATGGCGACACGCTGCTGGCTGAAGTAGGTGCGCTGGCCGAGCATGGCCTTGAAGCGTTCGACGCCGGTATCGCCATCGAGCAGGCGGGTCGTCACGGCCGCCGTCAACTGGTTGGCGTCATTGATCCGGTCGTAGCCGCTGTAGCGGTTCTCCGAAAAAATCTGGGCGAAGTTGAAGTCGGTAAGCGCTGTATCGAAGAGCGGAATCTTGCTCTGGTCGCTGTACGGAATGTTCACGTAATAAAGACGCGGCTCCAGCGTCTGGATATAGCCCTTGCCGAACCAGTCCCCTTCACGCTCGAAAATCACCGTCGAATCGAGGGTGAAGACCGGCAGGGCACGGCTGATGGTATCCGGATAGCTGGTACTCAGCGGATCACGCCGGTCTATCGCGTACTTGCTCATGTGCAGGCCAAACTTCGGCGTGATCTGGAAGGCCGGATTGACGAAGGGGATAGCGACCTGCGGATAAAACACGAAACGGTCGCCCTGATCCCGGGTGATATCGACATGGCTGAAGCGCGAATACTGGCCGATCATGCTCAGGTCGGTGTGCAGGACATTGGGCCGGAAGCCGATGACATTGATTTGCGGCTCGAGAAAGTACGGACGCGCGACGGGTACCGCCGGATCAAGCTGCAAGGTCTGGTAACGCAAGACCTGCATGCTGCTCTGCAACCAGGGCGACGGTGCGTAGTTGAGCGCCACCTGCCTGGGCAACTGGGTCAATGAAGTCTGCAGGAGGCGCGACGACATGTCCTGCCAGTAGAAATCATCGGAAACGCCGTTCAGGTTGATGGCCGCGGATACGCCGCGACCGAGGTTGTGCGAGTGCTCGATGCGGTAGCCATAGCGCTCGCGGTTCAGCATTTCGTCGTTAGGCAGGTATTCAATGCGGCTCACGCCGGCAAAATTGTGGTCCTGGTAACGCACCTCGGCTCCCAACTGAACCCCGCGCTTGCTCATGTAGCGTGGATACAGCGTCAGATCGTAATTCGGCGCGATGTTCCAGTAATACGGCACGGTGAAATCGAGGCCGCTACGGGTCGAGGTCGAAAAATGCGGGTGCAGGAAACCGGAGCGCCGCTGGCCATTCAGGGCAAAGGAAACGACCGGCGAATAGAAAATAGGTACGCCGCCGAACCACAGCGAGGCATGGCTGGCCACGCCTTCGTTGCGATCGTAATCGAGATGCGTTTCGGTCGACTGCATATACCAGTCCTCGCGCCCCGGCTTGCAGGTCGAAAAGGAATTCGACCACAGGGTGTACTGGTTCTCGCCTTCGAAATCGATACGCTCCGCCCTGCCGTTCGCCTCGGTCGGCCGCTGCGGCGGCGACTGCGTCGGCAGGCCGTAGCTGTTGGCGACATTGAGCATCATCGGCGCGCCGGAGGTGTTGGTATTGCCGGTCGCCACCGTCACCACCGCCTGTGTCGGGCTGTAGAATCGGCTCTTGGTTTCCTTGACGATCTGATAACTGACGTTTTCGGCAGCGCCCAACTGTTCGTCAAGCTTCATCTTGAGATGCGGCGTATTGATCTCGGCCCCATCCTGCAGCACCCGAACCGAGCCGAAAGCCTCGATTTCGTCGTCCAGCATGCGATAGGTCATGCGATCGGCGAGAATCAGCGATCCCGTCTTGCGCAGTTCAACATGCCCCTCGGCCACGGTCAGGTCATCGGTCTGGCCTTCGATCTCGTCGGCCGTGATGAACAACGGGTAAGTGTCGTCCTTCTTCAAAACGGCCGGCAACTCGATACCCACGACGACGGGTGTGGGCACATCCCGCTTTTTGCCGAGCACATTGAAGCGACGCTCCGTACGCAGCCGCAATGGCGGATCGGCCGCTGCCAGCAGCAGGACTTCGGCCGACGCCGTCGACGACTCGCCCCCGACTTCGCCACCGGAAAGTTGCAGTCGCATGATGTCGTCGGCGGCATGGCTCGCCTGCGCCCCGAAAAACAGGCAGCAGACGAAAACAGCGAGCGGACGGCGGGCAAAACCGGGCATCAAGGCAATCTGTGAAAATCCGGGACCGGAACGGCCGATGCCCGAGTGTTAAAATCGCGCCATTTTACAACGAAGCGAACCCAAGCCGCTTATGGAACCCATGCCGCGCGATCAACTTGTTACCGACTGGGTTGCCAGTCGCTTTCCCGGACAGTCCGTCCACATCACCCCGGCTTCCGCCGATGCGAGCTTTCGTCGCTATTTCCGGCTGAGCTGGCCGGATGGCCAGACGCGCATCCTGATGGATGCGCCGCCGGAAAAAGAGGACTGCAAGCCCTTCATCCACGTCGCGGGCCTGCTCGCCAAGGCCGACCTCGCCGCGCCGCGCATCCTCGACCAGGATCTCGACAAGGGCTTTCTCGTCCTCACCGACCTCGGCCGCATCGGCTATCTTGACGCCCTGAACGCCGATCTCAGCCTGGCCGATCTGCTCATCCGCCCGGTCCTCGACACCCTGGTCCAATGGCAAAGCGCATCGACCGCCGGCGTCCTGCCGCCCTACGACGGCACCCTGCTACGCCGAGAACTCGATCTTTTTCCGGAATGGTTCATCGGTCGCCACCTCGGCGTCGAACTCGATGACAGCGAAAAGACCCTGCTTGACCGGACCTTCAAGTTCCTCATCAACTCGGCGCTGAATCAGCCCAAGGTCTTTGTCCATCGCGACTTCATGCCGCGCAACCTGATGGTCGTCGAAAGCGCCGAACGCCTTACGCCGGGCATCATCGACTTCCAGGATGCGGTTTACGGCCCGATCACCTATGACGTCGTATCGCTCTTCCGCGACGCCTTCATTTCCTGGGAAGAAGAGCAGGAAATCGACTGGGTCGTCCGCTACTGGGAAAAAGCCCGCGCCGCCGGCCTGCCAGTGCGCGCCGACTTCGGTGCCTTCTGGCGCGACTACGAACTGATGGGCCTGCAACGCCACCTCAAGGTGCTCGGCATCTTCTGCCGCCTCAAATACCGCGACGGCAAGGAAAAATACAGCGAAGACCTGCCCCGCTTCATGAACTACGCCCGCAAGACGGCCCACCGCTACGTCCAGCTCAAGCCCTTGCTCAACCTGCTCGACAAGCTCGAAGGCAATACGGAGCAGATCGGGTACCGCCGCTAAGGGCATATGAAAGCTTTCATCCTCGCCGCCGGTCGTGGCGAACGCATGCGGCCTCTCACCGACCACACGCCCAAACCGCTGCTGGTCGCCGGCGGCAAGCCGCTCATCGTCTGGCATCTGGAGCGACTGGCGGCGGCGGGGTTCCGCGACATCGTCATCAATCACGCCCATCTTGGCGCCCAGATCGAGCAGGCGTTGGGCGATGGATCGCGATGGGGACTGCGCATCCAGTATTCGCCCGAACCGCCGGGCGCGCTGGAGACCGCCGGTGGCATCGCGACCGCCTTGCCTCTGCTCGGCGACCAGCCCTTTCTGGTGGTCAATGGCGACATCTATTGCGACTGGGATTTCAAGCGCGCCAGAACGCTGAACGAAAAAACCGCCCATCTCGTCATGGTCGCCAACCCGGCCCATCACGCCGGCGGCGACTTCAGCCTGGACGGCGAGCGCGTCGTTTATGCCCATGGTGAGCAAACGCTCACCTACGCCGGAATCTCTGTTTTTTCGCCATCTTTCTTCTCCAACATCCAAGCCGGCACAATCATGAAGCTGCGCCCCCTGCTCGACGCCGCCATCGCCGCCGGCACGCTGACCGGGGAACGCTTTACCGGCCGCTGGGTCGATGTAGGAACGCCGCAACGCCTTGCCGAACTGGATCAGGAACTGAAAGCCACATGAGCCACGCCCCCTTCATCGCCCGCCGCCAGCGCCTGCTTAACATCATCGGTGACGGCGTCGCCATCGTGCCGACGGCGCCGGAAGTCATCCGCAACCGGGACGCCCATCATCTCTACCGTTTCGACAGCTACTTCTGGTATCTGACCGGCTTTCCCGAACCGGAAGCCGTCGTCGTACTGGTCGGCGGCAAAAAGCCGAAGTCCATCCTCTTCTGCCGCGAGAAGCACGAAGAGCGCGAAATCTGGGACGGCTACCGCTATGGCCCGAAAGCCGCCAAGACCGCCTTCGGTTTCGACGCTGCCTATCCCATCGAGCAACTCGACAAGAAACTGGCCGAACTCCTCGTTGACCGCGACACCCTGTGGCACGCCATCGGCCATGATGCCGAATGGGACAGCCGCATCGCCAAGGCGCTCAACGAAGTCCGCGCCCAGACCCGGGCCGGCAAGCGGGCGCCGCGCGCCATCCACGACCTGCGCCACGAACTCGACGCCATGCGCCTGATCAAGGACAGCGCCGAAGCCACCATCCAGCAGCGCTCAGCCGACATCGCCAGCGCCGGCCACGCCCGTGCCATGCGCGCCTGCCGCCCCGGCATGGCCGAATACGAACTCGAAGCCGAACTGACCTACGAATTCCGCAAGCGCGGCGCCGACGCCCACGCCTACACGCCCATCGTCGCCGGCGGCGCCAACGCCTGCGTGCTGCACTACGTCTCCAACGACAAAATCCTCAACGACAACACTCTGGTTCTCATCGATGCCGGCTGCGAAGTTGCCGGCTACGCAGCCGACATCACCCGCAGCTTCCCGGTCAATGGCCGCTTCAACGCAGCGCAGCGCGACGTTTACCAGATCGTCCTCGCCGCCCAGGCCTCTGCCATCGCCGCGACCGCCCCCGGGCGTCATTTCATGGAAGGCCACGACGCCGCCGTGCGCGTCCTGACCCAAGGCCTGGTTGATCTCAAGTTGCTCACGGGCGACGTCGACAACCTGATCGAGAAGGGTGATTTCCGCCGCTTCTACATGCACCGCACCGGCCACTGGCTCGGCCTCGACGTCCATGATGCCGGCGAATACAAGGTCGGCGACGCCTGGACATCCCTCGCGCCGGGCATGACCCTGACCGTCGAACCCGGCCTCTACATCCGTCCCGGCGCCGACATCCCGCCCGCCCTGGCCGGCATCGGCATCCGCATCGAGGACGATGTACGGGTCACTGAAACCGGCTGCGACGTATTCACGACGGCGCCGAAAACGGTCGCCGAGATCGAGGAAGTCATGCGCCATGACTGAAACGCCGCCTGAACACGCCGACATCCTGATCATCGGCGCCGGCCCGGTCGGCATGACGCTGCATCTGGCGCTGGCTGCCGGCGGCCAAAAATCTCTCCTGCTTGACCGGCGCCCCCCCCAGGCCCAGCAAGGCGACCCACGCGCCCTCGCCCTGTCGCATGGCGCCCGCCAGTTGCTCGAACAGATCAACAGCTGGCCAAGCCGCGCCGCGACGCCGATTGAAACCATCCACGTCTCGCAAAAAGACGGCTTTGGCCGCACCCTGATCGACCATCAGGAATACGCCCTGCCCGCCCTCGGCTACGTCGTCCGCTACCGCGACCTGGCCGGCGCCCTTGCGGCCAGGCTCGCCTCCGACGCCGTACTGTCGGAGGCCGAAGTGCTGGACGTCACGCCCGGCGACGAACATGTCACCGTCTCGCTGCGCCACGCCGGGCAGCGCCGCCGCATCCAGACCCGGCTGCTGGTGCACGCCGAAGGCACACCGGGCGACGATCCGGCCATCAAGGTCAGCGACTACGATCAGCACGCCGTGATCTGCGAAGTCACGCCCACGCCGGGACACAACAAGCGCGCCTGGGAACGCTTCACGCCGGACGGCCCGCTCGCGCTCCTGCCTCTCGGCGACCAATTTTCCATCGTCTTCACGCTGCCGCCGGCCAAGGCCGACGCCGTCATGGCGATGGACGACGACACCTTCATTGCCGCCCTGCAAGCCCAGTTCGGCCAGCGCCTGCGCTTCGCCAAGCCCGGCCCGCGCAGCCGCTTCCCGCTCGCCCTGCGCCTGCGCGATACGCTGGTCGACGGCCGTGAAGTCTGGATCGGCAACACCGCCCAGACCCTGCACCCGGTCTCCGGCCAGGGCTTCAACCTCGGCATCCGCGACGCCTGGCAACTGGCCGAAGTTCTGCTCAGGAACGGACTCGACGCCGGCCAGATCGCCACCTACGCCGCCAGCCGCCGCCTCGACCGCCGCGGCAGCGCCTTCTTTACGGATCAGATCGTGCGCAGCTTCTCCAACGATTTCGGGCCGCTCAAACTGGCCCGCGGTTTAGGCCTGCTCGCCCTCGACCTCTTCCCCCCTGCCCGCCACTTCGTCGCCAAACGCATGATCTGGGGCGCCCGCGCCTGGCCTTGATCCACCCCAAAGGTATCAACACAGGGCATCGGTTACAGTGCCGGAACGCTCACCCATGCTTTGACACATGAAGACAAGCACCGCCTGGTTCCTCGCCTGCCGCCCAAAAACCCTGTCGGTATCGTTGTCGCCCGTCCTCGTCGGCACAGCCATCGCGTGGCACGAGTCCCACACTGTGCTCTGGCTACCCCTGCTCGCCGCTGCCCTCGGCGCTGCTTTCATCCAGATCGGCACCAACTTGTTCAACGATGTCGGCGACTTCCTGCGCGGCACCGACACACCGGAACGTCTTGGCCCCAAGCGCGCCACGGCGGAAGGCTGGCTGACGCCGGGCAAGGTGCGGGCCGGTGCCTGGCTCTGTTTTGCCCTCGCCTTTATCTGCGGCATTTACCTCGTGGCTCATGGCGGCTGGCCCATCATCGCCATCGGCCTGGCCTCGCTGGCGGCCGGCTGGGCCTATACCGGCGGGCCGAAGCCGATAGCCTATGGGCCGCTCGGCGAAGTCTTCGTTTTCATGTTTTTCGGGCTGGTCGCCGTCGGCGGCAGCTATTACCTGCAGACGCTTAGCCTCTCACCCATGGCACTGATCGCCGCAACGCTGGTCGGACTCCACGCCGCTGCGGTGATCACCGTCAACAACTACCGCGACCTCGACGGCGATGCGAAAAATGGCAAGAACACCCTGGCCGTTCGCCTTGGCCGGCCGCGGACGCGCCACCTCTACACGACCGAAATACTGGCCCCCTACGCGCTGCTGCCCTTTCTCGCCAGCCTCGGCTGGCCGGCTGCCCTGCCCTTGCTGACGCTGCCGCTCGCCATCAGGCTCATTGCCCGCTTCTACCGCGAAGCGCCGGGCCCGGCGTTCAACGACATCCTGGCCGCAACGGCCGGATTGCAATTCATTTTCGCCATATTGTTAACACTTGGCTTCACGATTTGACTATTTTTTAGGCGCTGACTCGGGTAAAATCCGCGGCTCCCCAAGATCATCCCGCCCCATCGTACGCCCATGGAATTTGCCGGTTTTCAGCTCCGCAACAATCTGTTCGTCGCCCCCATGGCCGGCGTGACGGATCGGCCTTTCCGCCAGTTGTGCAAGAAGCTGGGGGCCGGGCTGGCAGTTTCGGAAATGGTCACCTCCAATTCCCTGCTCTATGGCAGCAAGAAAACCTTGCGCCGGGCCAATCACGAAGGCGAAGTAGCGCCGATCTCGGTACAGATCGCCGGGGCCGAACCAAAAATGATGGCCGAAGCGGCCAGACACAACGTCGATAACGGCGCCCAGATCATCGACATCAACATGGGTTGCCCGGCCAAAAAGGTCTGCAACGTCATGGCCGGCTCGGCCCTGATGCAGGACGAAGAACAGGTCGGGCGCATTCTCGACGCCGTCGTCGCTGCAGTGCCGAACACGCCGGTCACGCTCAAGTTCCGCACCGGCTGGAACATCGCCAACAAGAACGCGCCGACCATCGCGCGCATTGCCGAATCGGCCGGTATCCGTGCCGTCGCCATCCACGGCCGGACGCGCTGCCAGCAATACACGGGCGAAGCCGAATACGACACGATTGCCCTGGTCAAGACCCTGATCCGTATCCCGGTCATCGCCAACGGCGACATCACGACACCGGAAAAAGCCAAACACGTCCTCGACGTGACCGGCGCCGACGGCATCATGATCGGCCGCGCCGCCCAGGGTCGTCCCTGGCTGTTCCGCGAAATCGAACACTTTCTGAAAACCGGCGAGCATCTGCCGCCGGCCCAGGTCCGCGAGATCCACAGCATCATGCTGGCGCATCTCGAAGACCTGTACGCTTTCTACGGCCCGGAAACGGGGTTCAAGGTCGCCCGCAAGCACATCTCCTGGTACACCAAGGGGCTGGTTGGCTCGGCGGCCTTCCGCAAGGAAATGAACGTCCTGCCCAGCATCGAACAACAGATGCAGGCAGTGAACGAGTTTTTCATCCGCCAGGCGGAAGAAAACGACACTTTAAAATATGACAAAGAGGAGGCGTTGGCAGCATGAGCCAACATGACTTGGGGCAGTGCGTGATCAACGCACTGGAGCAGTATTTCCGCGACCTGGATGGGGAAAAACCGGGCGCAATCTATGACATGGTCTTGAAGAGCGTCGAAAAACCGATGCTCGAAGTGGTGCTCGCCAAGGCCGGCACCAACCAGACGCTGGCCGCCGAAATGCTCGGCATCAACCGCAATACCTTGCGCAAGAAACTGACGGAACACCAATTGCTGTAGTTGCTAGTTATTAGTCGTTAGTTACTCGCTAACGAACTGAAAACCTCGCACCTACCTGCTGACAACTCATCACTAATAACCACCTACTGACATGTCCATCAAACAAGCCCTGATTTCCGTTTCCGACAAGACCGGTGTTCTCGAATTCGCCCAGGGCCTTGCTGCCCAGGGCGTCAAGCTGCTGTCTACGGGCGGTACGGCCAAGATGCTGCGCGATGCCGGCCTCACCGTGACTGAAATCGGCGACTACACCGGCTTCCCGGAAATGCTCGATGGCCGCGTCAAGACCCTGCACCCGAAGGTGCATGGCGGCATCCTGGCCCGTCGCGACCTGCCGGAACATCTGGCGACCATTGAAGCGCACGGCATCCCGACCATCGATCTGGTCTGCGTCAATCTCTACCCCTTCGCCGCCACCATCGCCAAGGCCGGCGTCACGCTGGCCGATGCCATCGAGAACATCGACATCGGCGGCCCCGCCATGGTCCGCTCCTCGGCCAAGAACTACGCCGGCGTCGCCATCGTCACCGACCCGGAAGACTACGCCCCCCTGCTGGCAGAGATGAAGGCAAATGGCGGCGCCCTGCAACTGGCGACGCGTTTCGGTCTGGCCAAGAAGGCCTTCACCCACACCGCCCGTTACGACAGCATGATCGCCAACTGGCTGACCGGCCTCGACGAGGGCGCCGAAGCCCAGCCGGAAGCGGCAGCCCCGGTCCCGGCCATCTTCCCGGCCAAGTTGCAACTGGCCTTCGACCGCACGGAAATCCTGCGCTACGGCGAAAACTCACACCAGTCTGCCGCCTTCTACCGTGAAACCAGCCCGGTCGCCGGCAGCATCGCCGCCTACAGCCAGTTGCAAGGCAAGGAACTGTCCTACAACAACATCGCTGACTCCGATGCCGCCTGGGAATGCGTCAAGTCCTTCGACACCCCGGCCTGCGTCATCGTCAAGCATGCCAACCCGTGCGGCGTGGCCATCGACGGCACCCTGCTCGCTGCTTACGAAAAGGCCTTCAAGACCGACTCGACCTCGGCTTTCGGCGGCATCATCGCCTTCAACGGCGAAGTCGGCCTCGACGTCGTCAATGCCATGAACGAGCGCAAGCACTTCGTCGAAGTGCTGATCGCCCCATCCTTCACGGCGGAAGCCAAGGCGGCGCTGGCTGGCAAGACCAACCTGCGCGTGCTGGTCGTACCCATCTCGCGCCAGCTCAACGCCCTTGAATACAAGCGCGTCGGCGGTGGCCTGCTGGTCCAGACGCCGGATGATTTCACGGCGCAAGCCTCGGGTCTGAAGATCGTCACCAAGGTCCAGCCGACTGCCCAGCAGATCGAAGACCTGCTCTTCGCCGAGCGCGTCGCCAAGTTCGTCAAGTCCAACGCCATCGTCTTCTGCGGCAACGGCATGACGCTGGGCGTCGGCGCCGGCCAGATGAGCCGCGTCGATTCGACCAAGATCGCCAGCATCAAGGCCCAGCACGCCGGCCTCGACCTGAACGGTTCGGTCGTCGCCTCGGATGCCTTCTTCCCGTTCCGCGACGGCGTCGACGTGCTGGCCGCAGCGGGCGCCAAGGCGGTCATTCAGCCGGGTGGCTCGATGCGCGACGAAGAAGTCATCGCGGCAGCCGACGAGCATGGCCTGGCCATGGTCTTCACCGGCGCCCGTCACTTCCGCCACTAATTTCGTGCCTGGCTGCGCCGTGACTTTGTCGACTTCGCCTCGCCGTGCAATAGCACTGCCTTCGGCTCGTCTTCGCGTCACGGCTTTGCCGGCCCCGAAATACACTCGGCAAAATAAGGAAAAAGCATGAAACTTCTAGTCATCGGTTCCGGCGGCCGCGAGCACGCCATGGCCTGGCGCCTGGCGCAGGCCCCGGGGATGCAGCGGGTATTTGTTGCCCCCGGCAATGCGGGCACGGCGCGTGAGCATGAGCTGGAGAACGTCAATATCACCGACCCGCAAGCCTTGGCCGACTTTGCCGAGCAGAACAAGGTTTACCTCACCGTCGTCGGCCCGGAAGCGCCGCTGGCGGCCGGGGTGGTCAATATCTTCAGGGCTCGTGGCCTGAAGATTTTTGGCCCGACCAAGGAAGCCGCCCAGCTTGAATCCTCCAAAGATTTCGCCAAGCGTTTCATGGCCCGCCACAATATCCCGACGGCCGGTTTCGAGACCTTCTCCGACGCCATGGCCGCCCATGCCTACATCGACCGGCAAGGTGCCCCCATCGTCATCAAGGCCGACGGCCTGGCTGCCGGCAAGGGCGTCGTCGTCGCCATGTCGCTGGCCGAAGCGCATGCCGCGATTGACGACATGCTGTCTGGCAACAAACTTGGCGATGCCGGCGCCCGCGTCGTCATCGAGGATTTCCTCGACGGCGAGGAAGCCAGCTTCATCGTCATGGTGGATGGCAAGAATGTGCTCGCCCTCGCCTCCAGTCAGGATCACAAGCGCATCGGCGACGGCGATACCGGCCCCAACACCGGCGGCATGGGCGCTTACTCGCCCGCCCCCTGCGTGACACCGGAAGTTCATGCCAAGGCCATGCGCGAAATCATCCTGCCGACGGTGCGCGGCATGGCGGCCGACGGCATTCCCTTCACTGGCTTCCTCTACGCCGGCCTGATGATTGCCAAGGACGGTTCGGTCAAGACCCTGGAATTCAACTGCCGCATGGGCGACCCGGAAACCCAGCCCATCCTGATGCGCCTAAAGTCCGATTTCGTCGATCTGCTCGAACACGGCATTGATGGCACGCTGGATCAGGTCGAAGCCGAATGGGATAGACGCATTGCCCTCGGCGTCGTGCTGGCTGCCGCCAACTACCCGGACACCCCGAAGAAGGGCGATGTCATCCAGGGTCTGCCGGCCGGCAATAGTTTCGGCGACGACGCCCACGTCTTCCATGCCGGCACGGCCGAGCAGGATGGCAAGGTGGTCACGGCCGGCGGTCGCGTTCTCTGCGTCACGGCGCTCGGCGAGAACGTCAAGCTGGCCCAGAAAGCTGCTTACGAGGCGGCCGTGCAGATCAGCTGGGACGGCATGCAGTTCCGCAAGGACATCGGTCACCGGGCGATTTCCCGCTAGGACACCGAGGCCATGATGGCGTTCTTCGGCAGCAGTCTGAAAACACGGATTGCCGTCGTCTCGGTTCTGCTGTTTCTGGCCGGCATCAGCCTGATCACCTTCTTTGCGACGCGCATCCTGCATGACGACATGCAGGAGGTGCTCTCGCAGCAGCAGATGACCAGCGTCAGCTACATCGCACGGGATATCGACGCCAAGCTGACGCTGCGCCTGGAAAGCCTGAAACGGGTCGCCCTGAACATGCCGCCCGCGCTCTTCAACGATCCGCCGGCGATGCAGCAATGGCTGGAAGACCGCAAGGCCATCCATACCCTGTTTTCCATCGGACTGATGGTCGTACCACCCGACGGCGGGCCAACGATCGGCGATGCCCCGCGGCTGATAACCCGGCCGAAGTCATTTGTCGACCGGGACTGGTATATCGGTGTAATGAGCACCGGCCGCCCATTCATCAGCAAGCCGCTGATCGCCCGGGCGACCGGGGAACCCGCCCTGGTCATCGCCATTCCGGTATTCGACAACGACAAGAAGCTGCTCGGCATTCTGGCTGGCGTCACCCCGCTCGCCGCCCCCGGATTTCTCGACCTGATCAACGGTACCAGCCCCGGCAAGCACGGCAGTTACCAACTTATCTCGCCGCAACACCGCCTTTTCGTCATCGCCTCGGAAGCCAGGAGGGCGGTGACCCCCATCCCCACCACCGGCGATGACCCGATCATCGATGCCGCCGCCAGCGGCCAGCGTGGCATCCGCATCATCCGCAATGCGGTGCGCCAGGACGAACTTGTCGCCACAGCCGAAGTACCGCGCGCCAACTGGCTGCTCGTGGCGCGCCAACCAACCGACGAAGCCTTTGAGCCAGTCACTAACTCGCTGCGCAACACGCTGCTGATTACCTTCCTGCTCGCCTTGCCGAGCATCATCGTTCTGCTCGGTGTGCTCAACCACCTGCTCCAGCCGATTGCCCAACTCGCCCGCGAACTCCACGGCATGGCCGACGGCACGCGTCCGATGCAACCGGTGGCGACCCATACCGCCGACGAAGTGGCCGACGTCGCGCACAGTTTCAATCGCCTGCAGGGCCGCCTGCAGGCCCAGGAACAGCGTCTGGCCGAGATGGCCCATCAGGACCTGCTGACCGGCCTGCCCAATCGCCGGATGATCGAACAGCGACTGGAACTCGAACTGCACCGGATACAACGGAACCGCCTGGGTCTGGCCTTGCTCTTTCTCGACCTTGACGGCTTCAAGCCGGTCAACGACACGCATGGCCACGAAATAGGCGATCTGGTCCTGGCTGAAGTAGCCGCCCGCCTCCTGGCCACCGTGCGTGATGTCGATACCGTTGCCCGCCTCGGCGGCGACGAGTTCCTGATTCTGCTCAACGATACTGAAAAACCGCAGGAAGCCGCCGAACGCGTTGCCCATAAATGCATCTCCGCCCTTGCCGCAGCCATTTCGATCTCGGGTCTGCAGATTCACGTCGGCGTTTCCATCGGCATTGCCTCGTGCACCGGCGAACAGGGCGGGAGCATGACAGTCAAAAAACTGGTCAACCAGGCCGACAACGCGATGTACCGCGCCAAGGCGGAAGGTCGAAACCGCTACGCCATTTCCCCCACCACCGAGTCCTGAAAACACCCTCATGAGCATAGATACCGCCCAGCTGAAAACCTATTTCACCGGCCTGCAAGCCCGCATCGTGGCCGAACTCGAGGCGTTCGACGGCCTGCCCTTTCGCACCGACTCCTGGGAGCGCCCGGAAGGTGGTGGCGGCATATCGAGGCTGATCGAAGAAGGCGCCTTCTTCGAGCGCGGCGGCGTCAATTTCTCGCATGTCACGGGCCAGTCCCTGCCCGCCTCGGCCACCGCCGTTCGTCCGCAACTGGCCGGCCGCGCCTGGGAAGCGATGGGCGTCTCGCTCGTCCTCCACCCCCGCAATCCGCATTGCCCGACGGCCCACATGAACGTCCGCTGCTTCGTCGCCCGCAAGGCAGGCGAAGAGGATGTCTGGTGGTTCGGCGGCGGCATGGACATGACGCCCTACTACGGCCAGCGCGAGGATGTGGTCCATTTCCACCAGACCTGCAAGGATGCGCTGACCCCGTTCGGCCAAGCGGTCTATCCGAAATACAAGAACTGGTGCGACGACTATTTCTTCCTCAAGCACCGCAGCGAACCGCGCGGCGTCGGCGGGGTCTTCTTCGACGACCTCAACGAAGGCAGTTTTGAACGCTGTTTCGACCTCACCCAGGCCGTCGGCAACGCCTTCACGAAGGCTTACCTGCCGGTCCTCGCCAAGCGCCGCGATGTCCCCTACGGCGAACGCGAACGCGATTTCCAGGCTTACCGGCGCGGTCGCTATGTCGAATTCAATCTGGTCTGGGACCGCGGCACCCTGTTCGGCCTGCAATCCGGCGGCCGCACCGAGTCCATCCTGATGTCGCTGCCGCCCATCGTCAAATGGCGCTACGACTGGCAACCCGAAGCCGGCACGCCGGAAGCCGAACTCTACGAAGTATTCCTCAAGCCGCAGGAGTGGGCTGTTTAGTTGCCAGTCGGTAGTCGCTGGCTTTTAGCTAACAGCTAGCGACAAATAACCAAGGACTAGCTTCTACCGGCTATCGAGCAGCGCGCTGGCGCGGTAGTGCTTGTTGGCTTCTTCGGGGCGTTCGAGCTGGTCGAAGAGGCGGGCCAGTTCGAGGTGGCCCTGCTGCGATGGCTGGACCGACAGCGACGCTTCGAGATAGCTTTGCGCCTTGCCCCACAGGCGCTGGCGCAGGCACATCCGGCCCAGGGCCTTGAGCAGGCGGGCGTCTTCGGGATGGCGACGGAGCCAGCCCTCGGCCTTGGCGATACGGGCGGTCTGCTCGCTGTTCGTCAGGCGACCATAAATGGCGGCGAGATCCGGTTGCCATTCATCGTTCTTCGCAGCATCGAGGACCGTTTCAATGAGTTTCTGGGCCTCGGCCTCGGCGCCCAGGCCGACCAGCGCACGGGCGGCGGCGAGAACCACGCGGCGGCCACGCTCGTCATCCGGGATCGTCCGCAGATAGCTCGTCAGCTTGCCCTGGTCGGCGACCCGTTTGGCGATATTGCCCAGATGAGCCTGGGTAAAGACTTCGCGGACGACTTCGAGCGGCAGCGCATCACGCTTGATCAGTTGGCGGGCCAGCTTGAGTACGCCATCCCAGTCGCCCAGACCCTGACGGGCACGCAACTCAAGACGCAGCGCGGCGATATGTCGTCCCTGCTTGCCCTGCAGTTTTTCCAGCGCCGCCAATGCTTCGTCAAAACGCCGTTCTTCATTGGCCATTTCGGCATCGAGCATGAGCGTCGCTGCCTCGGTGCGCGGATCATCCGTCCTGGCATGCTCCAGCCAGTATTGCTGCTTTTCGGGTTCGCGCATGCGCTGGGCGGCGCGCGCGGCGATCAGCGCCGACAGCCCCGGCGCCGTACCCGCGCCGTGCGCTTCGGTCGCTTTCTTCATGGCCTGACCGAAGCGCCCCTCGAAGAGCAGGCGTACAGCATCCTGAAAAACCAGCCCGGCGCTTTCACGCTGGCGCTGCGCCCGGTATTGAGCGACGCGTTTGGGCAAACCGAAAGTAACGGCCAGCGCACGTGTTGCCGCATAAAGCGCGAAGAACAGGGCGAGCAGCGCAAGGATCAGGAGGTTCAGCGACACCTCGGCGCGCCACGGCGGCAAGACCAGCAAGACGTAGCCATCGTTGGTCCTGGCGCCGAGTGCGACGGCTACGGCCAGCCCGCACAGGGCGAGAATCCAGAACAGCGCTCTCACCGCTTTTCCTTGCCTTGGCGCAGGCTGCGCAAAGCGGCCTGGCTATCGCTGAGGGTCGGTAGTTCGACGTTGATCTCGGTCGCCGTCATCTGGCGCAAGGTGGCCAGCGCCGCCTGCACAGACTTGTCATTGGCCTCGAAATGACGGGTCAGCAAATCCTGGGCAACTTTCACTTCATTGCGGAAAGTCGATTGATCGCGCGAGAACAGGGCAAGCCGGGCATTGAGCAGGCGCAGCTTGAGATTTTCGCGGAGGAAATAGCCCTGACCCGGCGCGAGCAGCACGGCATCGTCGCGGTCAAAGCGCTGAATGCGCACCAGCCCCTTCATTTCCTGCCAGATCGCGCCGCCAGAGCGTTGCCACCATGACTGAGGCGGCGCCGCCTTGTCGTCTTCGGCCGCCTTTTCCGGGCGACCGGCGGAAACGAGCGGCAGCTTGTCGATGGCGATCAGTACTTGTTCCAGGCGCAGGCTGATGCCCGGCATATCGACAAACGGCAGCGCATTGAGACGGGTCAGATCCTTGGCCAAGGCCTTGCGCAAAGGCAGGTAGGGCGGGCGGTCGAGACGGGCCAGCTGGGCATCTGCCGTTTGCAGGGCGAGGACGGCGACCGGCACATTGCCGGCCAGTTGCAATTGCTGACCGGCAAGCACGATGGCCTGCTCGACTTCAAGCAAGGTGACTTCTTCGCGGCTGCGGGCGATATCCTGGTAGAGCGCCTGGAGGTTGGCCGACTGCGCCTGGAACTCGGCAATCTTGCCATCGACGGCGCCGAGTCGGGCCTGCAGGGCTTCGATCTGTTCACGCGACTGCTTTTGGGCGCCACGGTCTTCCTTGTTGCCGGTATCGAAAGCCGCCAGCTGGCCGGCGACTTCCTGCTGGACATCGAGCAGACGGTGGCGGGTTTCGAACCACTGCCAGGCAGCCAGGGCCAGGGCAGCGATGGCAACGAACAACCACGGGCTGGTCCGTTTGGTTCGCGGCGCCGGGAGGTATGTCATGGTCGACGGAGAGGGGTTTTCGTTTTCGGGCATCATGCCGGCCAATTATAAGCAACTAAGCCGGCAAGGATGCCGGCGTCGGCTGCTTCGGTGAGGAGAATGTTGCTTAAACCCAAAGCCCGGGCGTTCTCGGCAATGCGGGCGTGGGGGACGAAAAGCGGCGTCTTTTGCAGGAAAGCGCGGCCTTCGGCATCGAGCAAATCGACCAGATAACGCAGGCCTTCGCTGCTCGATACGGTCAGCGCATCGAGGCTGCCGGCCCGCCATGCCGCCATCAGCGGCGCTACGCCGGCGGATGGCCCGGAGCGCCGGTAACAGGTGATGCAATCCACCATCGCGCCGCGTTCGCGCAGCGTGTCGGCGAGCAGTTCTCGCCCGCCGTCGCCGCGAAAGATGGCGACGCGCTTCCCCTTGACGCGCTCGGCAGCCAGTTCAGACAACTCAAGCAGGGCTTCGGAATCGAAGCGTTCACTCGGCGCGATGCAGCCGTGAATGCCCAGCGCCGCGAGCACCTTGACGGTGCCCTGGCCAACCGCAGCGGGGATCAGCGTAGCCGGCCAGGCACCGTGCGCGAGAATTTCTGGCATGGCATGCTCAGCCGCATTCGGGCTGATAAACACGGCCAGCGAATACTCGGCCAAGCGGGTGGCGACTTCAACCAGTGCCTGCGGGTCACTGGCCGGTGAAATTTCAAGCAGTGGAAAAATCAGCGGCTTGCCGCCTGCGGCGACAATCGCCTCGGCCAGAGGCGCGGCCTGTGCCTGCGGCCGGGTGACGACGATGGTTCGGCCGGCGAGCGGGCCGCCGGCGCTCATCGACGAATCAGGCGTGGCAAGCCAGCTTGGCGAGGATGGCATCGGCGCCCTTGGCGCGCAATTCGGTCGCCAGTTGTAGCCCAAGGGCTTCGTCATCAGCTGGATTACCGCGCAGTTCGGCACTGACCACTTCCTTGCCGTCGGCCGTCGCGACAAAGCCACGCAGCCAGAGCTGGCCGCTTTCGATGATCGCATAACCACCGAGCGGCACCTGGCAACTACCGCCCAAAGCCCGCGAGAAGGCGCGTTCGGCCTTGACGCAGTGGGCGGTTTCGGGATCGTTCAAGGGGGCAACGACATCAGCCATGTCGGCGGCGCCATCGATCAGTTCAATGCCGAGGGCGCCCTGGCCGGGAGCCGGCAGCGACTGCTCGGCGGTGAGCACCGACTTGATGCGGTTCTCCATGCCGAGGCGGATCAGCCCGGCGGCGGCGAGGATGATCGCGTCGTACTCGCCGGCATCAAGCTTTTTGAGGCGGGTGTCGAGATTGCCGCGCAGGCTCTTGATGACGAGTTGCGGGTATTTGGCGCGCAGGATGGATTCGCGACGCAGGCTGGAGGTGCCAACGACGGCACCGGCCGGCAGGTCGTCGAGGGCCTTGAATTTGTTCGAGACGAAAGCGTCGCGCGGATTTTCGCGCGCCGAGATGGCGGCCAGCACGAAGCCTTCCGGCATCACCATGGGCACGTCCTTCATCGAATGCACGGCGAGGTGAGCCTTGCCTTCCTGCATGGCAACTTCGAGTTCCTTGATGAAGAGACCCTTGCCGCCGATTTCGGCGAGCGGCCGGTCGAGGATCTGGTCACCCTTGGTGGTCATGCCGAGAATGACAACTTCGGTTCCCGGATTTAAACTCGATAAGCGTTCTCTGACATGCACCGCCTGCCACATGGCCAGACGGGATTCGCGGGAGGCAATGACAATCTTGGAAGGACGGGACATGAGCAGGCAATGGGCAGGGCTTTTGGGAGGGCTGATTCTAGCATGGCTGGCCGCCCCCGCCTTGGGCGCAACCGACCTGCCGGTCGCCGTCGACCTGCGCGCCGAAGCAGCGCAGGCAGCAAAATCCGGCGGCCCGCTGATCGTCATCTACAGCCGCCGGGACTGCAAATACTGCGAAGCGGTCAAGCGCGACTACCTCAAGCCGCTGGCTGCCAACCCGCGTTTTCGCGACCGGGTAATGATCCGCCAGATCAATCAGGATGGCGACGAGCATGCGCTGACCGATTTCAAGGGGATGCTCACAACACACGCCCGCGTGGCCAGCAGCGAGAAGGTCAAGCTGGTGCCGGTCGTCGCCTTCTATGGCCCGGATGGCCGCCAGCTGGCATCGCCCATCGTCGGTGCCCGACTGCCTGATTTTTACCAGAGCTATCTTGAAGACGCCGTCGAGCAATCGTCGCGCACCCTGAAAAAACCATGAACGAGGCCGTCAAATCCCCGGAACAGCGTCCGGAGCATCCCGATTTCTGGTGCAAACGCTTTGGTGAAGGCATCACGCCCTGGGATGCCGGCAAGGTGCCTGCCGCCTTCGCCGACTTCGTCGCTCGCCAGCCGGCACGGCTCGACACCCTGATTCCCGGCTGCGGCAGCGCCTGGGAGGCGGCTCACCTGGCCGGGCTCGGCTGGCCGGTCACGGCGCTGGATTTTTCGCCGGTGGCCATCGAGAGGGCGCGGGAGGTGTTGGGCAAGGCCAAGGTCGAGCTCCTTTGTGCCGATTTTTTTACATTCACCCCGGCCCGGCCCATCGAACTCATCTACGAACGCGCCTTTCTCTGCGCCCTGCCGCGCAAGCTATGGGCCGACTGGGGCCGGCGCGTCGCCGACCTGCTGCCGGACGGTGGCCGGCTGGCCGGCTTCTTTTTCCTTTGCGATCAAGCCAAAGGCCCGCCCTTTGGCATTCTCCCGGAACAATTAGCCGACTTGCTCGATCCTCATTTCGAATTGATCGAGGACGCCCCGGTAAGCGACTCCATCCCGGTTTTTGCCAACCGCGAACGCTGGCAAGTCTGGCGACGTCGGGGCTGATCCATTACAAGCTGACACAAAGTTACATTTTGTTTCAGGCGACAATGTCATCGTCGCCCCATTGCAGTGCGTTATTTAGGCACTCATCATCAAGGAAATACCAGACATGAAACGTTTTCTCATCGCAGCAGCGATTGCTGCCGCTGCCCTGACCAGCGCCCCGGCCTCCGCCCAGATTTCCGTCAATATCGGCCAGCCGGGCTTCTACGGTCGCCTCGACATTGGCGGCTTCGCTCCTCCGCCACTCCTCTTTGCCGAACCGATGATGATCCAGCGCGTCCCGGTCGGCCGGCCGCCGCTCTATTTGCGCGTCCCCGAAGGTCATGCCCGGCACTGGGGAAAGCACTGCCATCGCTACCGTGCCTGCGGCGAGCGTGTCTACTTCGTGCAGGACAGCTGGTACCAGCAGGAATATGCCCCGCGCTACCAGGAGCGGCATATCCATCGTAGTCACGACCGGCACGAGTATCGCGACAACTATCGCCGCGACGACCGGCACGACTACCGCCGTGACTATCGCGACGATCGCCGCGGCGAAGATCGCGGGCGCGGACGTGGTGACGAACATCGTCATGGCCGTGGTCACGACCGCGACTGAGCCTCAGCACACCTGATTCGCCATGGCCTGCCGGGCCATGGCGGACGGTTTGACGTATCATCGACAGCTTCCCCAGCAGCCTCGTCGATAAAATGAAAACCGATACGCCCCAGACCGTCCACCTCAAGGACTACACCGCCCCCGCCTACCTGATCGACACGGTCGATCTCGATTTCAACATTGAAGCCGGTGGCACCACAGTCAGCGCCAGACTGGCGATGCGCCGCAATCCGGCCGTCGCTACCCAACCGCTGGTCCTCGACGGCGACGAACTGGAAACGCTGCGCGTCGCGGTCAACGGGCAAGAAACCGCATTTTCGGCCACGGGCAGCAGCCTGACCCTGAGCGACCTGCCCGACGCTTTCACGCTGGAAACCGTCGTCCGCATAGACCCCGACCACAACACCAAGCTGCTTGGCCTCTTTCTCTCCAACGGCAGCTACTTCACGCAGTGCGAGGCCCAGGGCTTCCGCCGCATCACCTGGTTCCTCGACCGGCCGGACGTGATGTCCACCTACACCGTCACCCTGCATGCCGACAAGGCCACCCTGCCCGTCCTGCTCGGCAACGGCAACCTCGACGCCGCCGGCGACGAAGCAGATGGCCGGCACTGGGCGCGCTGGGTCGATCCTTTCCGCAAACCCTGCTACCTGTTCGCCGTCGTCGCCGGCAAGCTCGACGGCCTGTTCGACACGTTCATCACAGCCTCGGGCCGCGCCGTCAAGCTGGCGCTCTATGTCGAACCGGGCAAGCTCGACCAGGCGCCACACGCCATGGCGGCGCTGAAAAAATCGATGCGCTGGGATGAAGAACGCTTCGGCCTCGAATGCGACCTCGACCAGTACATGATCGTCGCCGTCGACGACTTCAACGCTGGCGCCATGGAGAACAAGGGCCTCAACATTTTCAGCACGAAATACGTGCTGGCACGCGGCGATGTCGCCACTGACGTCGATTTCGAGAACATCGACCGCGTCGTCGCCCACGAATACTTCCACAACTGGACTGGCAACCGCGTCACCTGCCGCGACTGGTTCCAGCTCTCTCTCAAGGAAGGCCTGACCGTTTTCCGCGACCAGGAATTCGGCTTCGACGAGCACGATCCCTCGGTCGCCCGCATCAGCGACGTGCGCGGCCTGCGCGCCGCCCAGTTCCCGGAAGACGGCGGCCCGATGGCGCACCCGGTGCGTCCATCGTCGTACATGGAAATCAGCAACTTCTACACCTCGACCGTCTACGAAAAGGGCGCCGAAGTTGTCCGCATGATCCAGACGCTGATCGGCCGCGACGGTTTCCGCCGGGGCATGGACGAATACTTCCGTCGCCACGACGGGCAGGCCGTCACCTGCGAGGATTTCGTCGCCGCCATGGCTGCCGCCTCGGGCTTCGACTTCACGCAATTCATGCGCTGGTACCAGCAGCCGGGTACGCCGCATATCTCGGCCAGCGGAAAATTCGACCCGGCCAGCCGGATTTACACCCTGCATCTCAAACAGAGCAACCCGCTGGCCAGCGATACCGCGCCTTACCTGATCCCGATCCGTGTCGCCCTCTTTGATGCCACCGGCCAACTGATTGCCGGCACCGAGAACACCCTGCTCCTGACCGAGAACGAGCAGGAATTCCACATCGAAGACATCGCCAGCGAACCGATTCCCTCGCTGCTGCGCGATTTCTCGGCCCCGGTCATCCTCGATTTCCCCTACCGTCCCGAACAGCTGACCCTCCTGCTGGCCCATGAGAGCGACAGCTTCAACGCCTGGGAAGCCGGCCAGCGTCTCGCCTCGATGCTCATTCTCGACGCCACGGCGGCCATCGCTGCCGGCCGTCAGCCAACATGGCCGAGCAGCTTCATCGACGCCGCCCGCCGCCTGCTGCAAACACACGGCCAGCGCGGCGCCGCCTTCGTTGCCGAAGCCCTCAGCCTGCCCGGCGAATCAACCCTGGCCGAAGCCCTCGCCGTAGTCGATCCGGTCGCCCTGCGCGCCGCCCGCAACGGCCTGCGCCGCCACATCGCCGAACAGCTCGAAGGCGAACTGACCGGCGTATATGCCGCCCTCGCCCCGACCCAGGCCTACACGCCAAGCAGCGCCGAAGCCGGCCGCCGAGCCCTGCGCAACGTCTGCCTCGGCTACCTGCTCGAACTCGACACCGCCGCCAACCGCCAGCTCGCCTTCCAGCAATTCAAAACGGCCGACAACATGACCGACCAGTTCGCCGCCCTGAGCGCCCTGGCCAATGTCGAAGCCGAGAACTGCGCCGAACGCGACAGCGCCCTCGCCGAGTTCTACGACCGCTGGCAAAACGAGTCGCTGGTCGTCGACAAATGGTTCGCCGTGCAGTCGTCCAGCCGCCGCCCCAACACCCTGGCCACCATCAAGGCACTGACCGCACACCCGGCCTTCGACCTCGCAAAACCGAACAAGGTCTACGCAGTCTTCCGCACGCTGGGCGGCAACCTCGCCCACTTCCACAGCGCCGAGGGCTATGCCTACATGGCTGAACAGGTGCGCGCCGTCGATGCCCTCAACCCGCAAATCGCGTCCCGCCTGGCCCGCGCCTTCGACCGCTGGAAGAAATTCGACAGCGAACGCCAGCGCCACGCCAAGGCAGCCCTCGAAAGCATCCGCGACCATGCAGGGCTGTCACCCGACGTCTTCGAAGTCGTCAGCCGCGCGCTCAGCTAACGCGTCAAACTAAGCTCCCAAAAGCGAAACGGCCTGCCAGGCATCACCCGGCAGGCCGTTTCGCTTTCAGCACTTAGCGATGGATGAGGGGAACCACATCCGACGCATGCTTCTTCGCCGCCTTCGCGGTCTTCTTCTCCTTCGGCGTCAACGCCGCCGCCTTTTTCACTTCCTTGTTGCTCTTCGTAGTCTTGCCCATGGCGATACTCCTTTGGTGCATCAGCAAATGACGATGCAAATTCAGTATAGGCTGATCTGGGGAGTTAATCCGGCCTGTTGCCGGAAGTTTTCGGGATGGTTGAAATCCCTGCAAAGATGAAAACGCGGGGTAAGGCAGCAAGCAGCCCTCACCCCTTCACCCACGGCCCCAACAACTGCCGTAAATCCCCCTCGTTCCAGCCCTTGACCACCTGATCGCCAACCACGACGAGGGGTACGCCGTTGCCGCCCAGGCGGCGGTGTTCCTTGTAGGCGGCCGAGCTTTGCTCGATGTCCAGTTCGGTGTAGCGAATGCCGTTGGCGGCGAAGAATTCGCGGGTCATTTTGCAGTAGCCGCACCAGCTGGTGGCGTAGAGGACGACGGCGGGTTGTTCGCCGTTGATGCCGGCGATGGCCGGCTGGAGCGCGCGGGGGTGGAGGAGCGGCCGGATGTAGAGGAAGGCGCCGCCAAGGAGCAGCAGGATGAGCAGCCATTTGACCAGGCCGCTGCGCGCCGGCTGCGTCGCCGGGCCGTACTGGATGAAGCCATCGGGCGGCAGCGGCGTGCCGGCTTTGGCATAGGCGCGTTCGCAGGACGGGCATTGCCAGTCAGGGGCCGTGTCGTCAGTCTTGCGGGTGTAGTTGCAGTGCGGGCAGGTCTGGCGCATCGAATGGTCTCGGCGGGGTTTCAGGAGTTCTTGACGAGGGCCTTGGCAGGCACCCACTGGCGGCGGCTGACCGGCAGTTTTTCGGGGACACCGCGCAGCATCGCCCAGGCGTAGGCTTCGGCATCGTCTCCGGCGGCTTTCTCGAAACCGGCCAGGGCATTTTTGGCGACCAGCACGGCGCGATGCAGACGCATGAATCGCTCGGCGAATTCGCTTTCGAGATGGGTCAGGGCTTCGTCGAGCAGGTATTCGCGCTCGACGGTACGGGCCGTCACATATTTGAGATCGGCCTTGAAGTAGAGCACCTCGCCGATCGGCACCAGAAGGAGCCGACCGCGTTCATGACAGGAAAGGTGGGTACGCCCGCCGCCACGCACTTCATGGCCGATGCCGGCAAGCAGGGCGACATCGGGCTGCGGGCCCGGCACTTTCTGCAGGGCGGCGAGCAGGCGTTGGGTGCGGACCGGCTTGAGCAGGTAATCGACGGCATTGAGGTCGAAGGCCTGCACGGCATAGTTATCGAAGGCGGTGGTGAAAATGACGGCGGGCGGATTTTCCAGGCGGCCGAGGTGGCTGGCCAGTTCAATGCCGTCCATGCTGGGCATGCGGATATCGGCGAGCACGACATCAACCGGCTGCTGACGCAGGACATCGAGCGCCAGCAAGCCGTTGGCTGCTTCACCGACGACCTCGGTCGGCATTTGCCCTGCAATGTCGGACAGCAAGGCCCGCAGGCGGTCGCGGGCCAGCGGCTCGTCATCGACGATGAGGACTTTCAGCGGAGCGGTGAGGGCTTGCGGCGTTGGCATGGCAGGGTGATACGGACCTCGTAGCGGTTGTCACCGGTCTCGATTTCCAGACGGGCTTCGAGATCGTAATACAGGGCCAGCCGGTCGCGGATGTTGGTCAGGGCGATCTGGTTGCCAGCGGCATGCTGGGCCTGACCGACGGTTGGATTTGTGATGGCGATGTGCAACTCGTCGCCCTTGCGGTCGATGATGACACTCACCGTACCGCCTTCGGCCGAAGGTTCTATGCCGTGATAAACCGCATTCTCAAGTAGGGGCTGAAGGATAAGCGGGGGAATCGGCAAGTCCATCGAAATGGCGCCGATCTTCCAGTCGACCGCCAGGCGCTCACCCAGACGCAGCGTTTCGAGGGCCAGGTATTGCCGGCTCAAGGCGATTTCATCGGCGATACTGACCATCTCCCCCGGATCGCGCATGGCGGCGCGGAACAGGTCGGACAGGGACTCCAGCGCCTCTTCGGCCTGCTGCGGCCGGGCGCGGATCAGTGACAGCACGGCATTCAGCGAATTGAACAGGAAATGCGGCCGGATACGTGCGTTCAGGGCAGCCAGGCGGGCTTCGGTGAGGACCGGGGAGATGGCCCGCGAACGCAGTTCGAAATAGGCCAGCAACATGCCGGCGGCTGCGATGGCGAGCACGACATGGCGCATAAGGCTGCCCATATCGGCCAGCGCCAGCGCGGCCGCATAGCCGAAAAATATCGCCGTCAGGCCACCGGCCAGGGCCAGTACGCAAAGCTGACCGAGGCGCAGCGGCAGGCGCCACAGGAGGTCACGCAGCAGTGAAAGAAGGGCCAGTCCGATCAGCAACAGGGGCTCGACGACCGCTGCCAGCTCGACATAATGCGCCGCCCAGCCGGCCAGATCGGGCGACTGGAGTAGCGCTGCAAGGCCAGCCAGCAGGTTGACGCCAAGCAGGACGCGCAGCATGACGCCGAAATTGCGCCAGTCGGGCAAGGGGTGAGTCGCGGGAAAGTGCCGTATACTTGTCATTCTCTGTGCAATTTACGCCTGATTTCCCGATTCTAGACCAAAGACATGACTTCCAACGCCACGCAATACACCTGGGCCGGACGCTTCTCCGAGCCGGTTTCCGATCTCGTCAAACGCTACACCGCTTCCGTCGATTTCGACCAGCGCATGTGGCGCCAGGACATACGCGGCTCGCTGGCGCACGCCCGGATGCTCGCCAAACAGGGCATCATCGCCGCCGCCGATCTGGCTGACATCGAACGTGGCATGGCTGTCGTCACCGAGGAAATCGAATCCGGCAAGTTTGAATGGTCGCTTGATCTCGAAGACGTGCACCTCAATATCGAAAAGCGGCTTACCGCCCTTGTCGGCGATGCCGGCAAGCGCCTGCACACCGGCCGTTCGCGCAATGACCAGGTGGCGACCGACATCCGCCTCTACCTGCGCGACTCCATCGACGACATCCTCGTCCTGATCAAGGCTTTCCGCAGCGCTCTGGTCGATCTGGCCGAGAAGGAAGCAGCGACGCCGATGCCCGGCTTCACCCATCTGCAAGTGGCGCAGCCGGTCACCTTCGGCCACCACATGCTGGCCTACTTCGAAATGTTCGGGCGCGATGCCGAACGCTTCGTCGATTGCCGCAAGCGGGTCAGCCGCCTGCCGCTCGGCGCCGCCGCGCTGGCCGGCACGACCTACCCGATCGACCGCGCCTTTGTCGCCGAGCAACTGGGCTTTGAAGGCGTCTGCGAGAACTCGCTGGATGCCGTCTCGGATCGCGATTTCGCCATCGAATTCACGAGCGCCTGCGCCCTGCTCATGATGCACATCAGCCGCCTGTCGGAAGAACTGGTCATGTGGATGAGCCCGCGCATCGGCTTCATCCAGATCGCCGACCGCTTCTGCACCGGCAGCTCGATCATGCCGCAGAAGAAGAACCCCGACGTGCCCGAACTGGCGCGCGGCAAGACCGGCCGTGTCTACGGCCAGCTCATGAGCCTGCTCACCCTGATGAAGTCGCAGCCACTGGCCTACAACAAGGACAACCAGGAAGACAAAGAGCCGCTGTTCGACGCTGTCGATACCGTCACCGACACCCTGCGCATCTTCGCCGACATGGCCGGCGGCATCACCGTCCGCGCTGACAACATGAAGGCCGCGCTGACCCAGGGCTTCGCCACGGCCACCGACCTCGCCGACTACCTGGTCAAGAAGGGCCTGCCCTTCCGCGACGCCCACGAGGCTGTCGGCCATGCCGTCAAGGCGGCTGAGGCCAAGGGCGTCGATCTACCGCAACTGACGCTGGACGAACTACGCGCCTTCTGCCCGCAAGTCGAAGCCGACGTCTTTGCCGTGCTCACCGTCGAAGGTTCGCTGGCCAGCCGCAACCACATCGGCGGCACCGCCCCGGAACAGGTCAGGGCCGCCATCGGCCGCGCCCGTCAGCGCCTTTAAGCAAAACAGCGGGCATCTCCGGATGCCCGCCCGGCACTTACCGCCAGGCCCGCGCCCCCATCAGGTAATTGCGGGTTTCCGACGTCTGTGCCGGCGGTTCCGGCGAGATAACGACCACGGCCGCTTCGACCACTGGCTCGGCTGGCGCTTCCGGCACGACGGGAAGCAGCAGGTCGCGCATGCGCAGCACCGACACCAGCAACTCCTCTTCGTCGGCCGCATCCTCGATTTCCGAGAGGCGTTGTCGGGCATAGGCCGGGTCGCGCGTCAGCCGGTCCAGGTCGACCGACTGGCCTATGGTCCGCCTCACCTGCAATTTGAAGCGGGCGAGAAACTGGGCTCTTTCTATCTGCTTTTCCATCCTGAGGATTTCTCCCTCTCGAACACTATCCCCCGGAATTAGCGAAAACCGTGCCGGATGCTGCAATGCAAAAACACAACAATAAATCAGATGCTTGCCGCACACCCAAAGCAATTCGATAATTTATCCGGACTGTTGTTGGTGCAGGGATGAAAATATCGAGCCAATTTGGTGCGGCGCACAACCCGCACCAAGCAGGCAAGGGGACGACAAGACATTGGCCCTTGCGTATAATCAGCAAATACTAATATTGATGATCAAGGAAAACAGCATGTACACCACCGTCGTCGACAACACGCCACTGATCAAGGTGAGCAGCGCCAAGCATGAAGCCAACTATGCCGTGAATGGTTCGCTCATGAACCCACTGGAAGCGTTTTACGCCTCGCTCGCCGCCTGCGCTGCGGTCTATGCCAAAAAGGCCTGCAAGGAACTCGGCCTCCCGGCAGGCGGCATCGAAATCGGCTGCAAGCCCTTCGCCGGCCCCGGCGGCCCGCTGACCCTGGCCCGATTCAAGACGGAAGTCAGCTTCCCGGCCCACTTCACGGCCGAGCAGAAGGCGAAGATCCTCGAGAGCATCGCGCATTGCGCGGTCAAGGACATCGTCGCCAACGGCCCAGGCATCGATTTCCAAGTCGCCGAAATCTGATTGCTGCCAGAGTCATAAAAAAACCGGAGACCAGCTCCGGTTTTTTATTGCAGCCGGGAAAACTCAGGCTGCGATGCCTTCCAGCAACTGCTGCAGTTCACCGGTCTGGTACATCTCTTTCATGATGTCGCAGCCGCCGACGAATTCGCCCTTGATGTAGAGCTGCGGGATGGTCGGCCAGTTGGCGTATTCCTTGACGCCATTGCGGATTTCCTCGTCGGCCAGAACATTGACCGTAACGAAGTCGTCAACGCCGCAGACCTTGAGGATCTGCACGGCGGTCGCCGAAAAGCCGCACTGCGGGAAACGGGCGTCGCCCTTCATGTAGAGGACGACCGGGTTGCCGGTCACGGTGGCGTGGATGCGTTGCTGAACGTCGGACATGATTTCTCCTGATTTAAAGATGGGCGCCTGAAACACGGTCTATGCCGGCCAGGTCGGGGAAAGTGGATGCGGCTTTGAACCCGGCCGCGGTCAATAAGTTCCGGCTGGCTTCGCCCTGGTCGTAGCCATGCTCGAAAAGCAGCCAGCCACCGGGTTTGAGGTGCTTCGGGGCATCCGTAATGATGCGGCGGATGCAGGCCAGGCCATCGGCGCCATCGGTCAGCGCCATTTTCGGCTCGAAGGGCAGGCCGTTGAGCGCCAGATGCGGATCGCCGTCGGCGACGTAGGGCGGATTCGAAACAACAAGATCGAAGCGTTCTCCGGCCAGCGGGGCGAACCAGTCGCCTTGCCGGAAATCGACTCGCGCACCAAGGCGTCCGGCATTGTTGCGCGCCACGGCCAGTGCATCGGCCGAGAGATCGACCGCCGCCACCTGCGCCGCCGGGCACTCGAGCGCCAGCGAAATGGCGACGATGCCGGAGCCCGTGCCAAGATCGACCAGCCGCGGCGCCGTCAGGCCCGCCAGTTTGGCTAGGGCCAGATCAATCAACACTTCGGTTTCCGGGCGGGGAATGAGGACAGCCGGCGAGACCTGGAAAACCTGCCCGCGAAACTCGGCCTCACCGACCAGATAGGCAAAAGGCTCGCCTGCCACCCGGCGCGCCACCCATTCGGCAAATTGCGCATAGGCCGGGGCGATGACCGGCATTTCCGGACGCGCCAGCAGGTCGGCGTGGCTGCAACCGGTGGCGTACTGGAGCAACAGCCGGGCATCGAGCCGGTCGATCTGCCCTCTCGCCGCCGCCAGCGCCTCGCCCAGGGTCATTGCTGTTCGGCCAGTTCGGCCAGCAAATCGGCCTGATGTTCGGTCGCCAGGGCGCCGAGCAGTTCGTCCATGTCACCGTCCATGATCGCGGCAATCTTGTAGAGCGTCAGGTTGATGCGGTGATCGGTGATCCGCCCCTGCGGGAAGTTGTAGGTGCGGATGCGCTCGGAGCGATCGCCGGAGCCGATCAGGTTCTTGCGCGTGCTGGAAATGTGCGCCTGCTGGGCGCGCACCTGGACATCCTTGATGCGTGCCGCCAGCACCTTCATGGCGGAGGCCTTGTTGGCGTGCTGCGAGCGGCCGTCCTGGCATTCGGCAACGATGCCGGTCGGCAGGTGGGTGATACGCACCGCCGAGTCGGTCTTGTTGATGTGCTGGCCACCGGCCCCGGAGGCGCGGAAGGTGTCGATGCGCAGGTCGGCCGGGTTGAGGTTCACGTCCTCAACCTCGTCGACTTCCGGCATGATCGCCACGGTACAGGCCGAGGTGTGAATGCGGCCCTGGGTTTCGGTTTCCGGCACGCGCTGGACGCGATGGCCGCCCGACTCGAACTTGAGGCGCGAATAGGCGCCGTTGCCGACGATGCGGCAGATGATTTCGCGGTAGCCGCCCAGCTCCGACTCATTGGCCGACATCACTTCGACCTGCCAGCGCTGGCGTTCGGCAAAACGCGAATACATGCGAAACAGGCTGCCCGCGAACAGAGCAGACTCGTCACCGCCGGTGCCAGCGCGAATTTCAAGGAGGACACCGCGCTCGTCATTGGGGTCGCGCGGGAGCAGGAGTTTCTGCAGTTCGATTTCGAGTTCGGGCAGGCGTGCCTTGGCGCTGGCGATTTCCTCTTCGGCGAAGTCGCGCATTTCCGGATCGTTGCGCATCGCCTCGGCCTCGGCCAGATCGTTCTCGGCCTGACGGAAGGCATGGAACTGGGCAATCACCGGCTCGATTTCGGCACGCTCGCGCGACAGCTTGCGGAACTGGTCCATATCGCTGGCCGTACCGGGCGCCGACAGCATGCGGTCGATTTCATCGAGACGGTCGACCAGGAGGTCGAGTTTCTGGCGGATGGATGGCTTCATGGAAAACTCGGAAAATGCACGCACAAGCGCAGCCCGGCAGGGCCGCTACTCGCCGGAATGGAGATGGAAGAGGCGGGCGGCGATGGCCTGCAATTCAGTACGGTCGGCACCGTCGGCCTGGTTCAGCGCCTGCGTCGGAGCGTGCAGGAATTTGTTGGTGAGGCGCTGCGACAGGTGCTCAAGCACCTTTTCAGGGGCCTCGCCCTTGGCCAGCAACTTCATCGCATGCTCCATCTCGTGACGGCGCATGCGCTCGGCGGAATCGCGCAGGGAACGAATGACCGGCACAGTGTCGCGCGAAGCGAGCCAGCCGAGAAAGTCCTGCACCCGGTTGGCGATGATCAGTTCGGCATCGACCACGGCGGCCTGCCGCGACTCCATGCCACTTTCGACGACCTGGGCCAGATCGTCGACGGTGTAGAGGAAGACGTCGTCGAGCTTGCCGACTTCTTCCTCGATGTCGCGCGGCACGGCCAGGTCGACCATGAACATCGGCCGGTGGCGACGCGTCTTGATCGCCCGCTCGACCATGCCCAGGCCAATGATAGGCAAGGGGCTGGCCGTGCATGACACGACGATGTCGTGCTGCGCCAGATGCTCGCCGAGTTCATCCAGGCGAATGGCCGTGCCACCGTATTGCTCGGCCAGGGCACGGCCGCGCTCGAGCGTCCGGTTGGCAACGGTGACCTGCTTCGGCTTGCCGGCGCAGAAATGCGCCGCGCACAGTTCGATCATTTCGCCGGCACCGATGAAGAGGATGCGCTGCCCGGCAATCGACTCGAAAATGCGTTCGGCCAGATGCACGCCAGCGGCGGCCATCGAGACGATGTTGGCGCCGATGGCGGTCGTTGAACGGACTTCCTTGGCAACCGAGAACGAACGCTGGAAGAGCTTGTGCAACTGCGTGCCGAGCGTGCCGTTTTCTTCGGCGGCGCGCACGGCATCCTTCATCTGGCCAAGGATCTGCGGCTCGCCGATGACCATCGAATCAAGGCCGCTGGCAACGCGAAAGGCGTGGCGGATGGCTTCCGGCTGGTCGTGGGTGTAAATGTAGGGGGCAATTTCCTCACGGCTGACCTGGTGGTACTGCGCCAGCCAGTCGATGACCACTTCGGGCGACTCGGCCGAGCAGTAAATCTCGGTACGGTTGCAGGTGGACAGGATCGCCACCTCGCGTACCGGCCGCGCATGCGTCAGATCGGCCAGGGCATGCGGCAATTTGTCGGCGCCAAACGCCACCCGCTCGCGAATGGCGAGAGGGGCAGAATGATGGTTGATGCCGAGGGTAAAAATCACCAGTTGGGGCAGCCGCGTACGAAATGGGGGCCGATTATATCATCCGCCCCACGGCTACCCCGAGTGCTACGGATCAGAACAAAAACGCTTCCTTTTCCGCCGTCGTCCGCGGCCGGGCATCGGCGCCGAAGACCTTCATCTGGCGTGGCCGGAACCATACCGACTGACCGACTGCCAGTTGCAGGGCTTCATGCCGTTCGCGTGACAGTTCGACTTCGACGATCTCGCTGCCATGCAGCAATTCGATACGGACCACCGGACCAATCGGATGCACGTGCTGGACCGTGGCCTGCAAACCGTCGTCAGCCGGCTGATGCGTGATGTCGATATCGTGCGGGCGAACGAATGCGGTGGCTTTTTCCGCCGCTTCACCGCGCTCGACCTCGGCGTAGGCGCCCTGCTGCCGGCTGTGAAAGACATTCACATTGCCGAGGAACTGATAGACGAAGGGCGACGCCGGGCTGGAGTAGACCTCGTCTGGCGAGCCGATCTGCTCGATCCGGCCGTGGTTCATGACGACCACACGGTCGGCCACTTCGAGCGCCTCTTCCTGATCGTGCGTAACGAAGACGCTGGAAATATGCATGTCGTCGTGCAGGCGGCGCAGCCAGCGGCGCAGCTCCTTGCGCACTTTGGTGTCGAGAGCGCCAAAGGGCTCATCGAGCAGCAAGACCTTGGGTTCGACGGCCAGGGCGCGGGCCAGGGCGATGCGCTGGCGCTGGCCGCCGGACAGTTGCGAGGGATAGCGGTCGGCCAGCCAGTCGAGCTGGACCAGGCCGAGCAGTTCCATGACCCGGCGCTTGATATCGGCATCCGACGGCCGTTCGTTGCGCGGCTTGACGCGCAATCCAAACGCCACATTCTCGAACACCGTCATGTGGCGAAACAGCGCGTAATGCTGGAAGACAAAACCGACATTGCGCTCGCGGGCATGCAGGTGGGTCGCCTCGGCGCCCGAAAACAGCACCTCGCCCCCATCGGCGCTCTCCATGCCGGCGATGATGCGCAGCAGCGTCGTCTTGCCACAGCCGGAGGGACCGAGCAGGGCAACCAGTTCGCCGGTCGGGATGTCGAGGTTGATGTTGTCGAGCGCGACAAAATTGCCGAAGCGCTTGGAAATGTTACGAATTTCGATACTCATCAGGTTTTCTCCGGTGCCAGCACCGTGTTCAGCATGTCGGTTTCTTGTTTCATCCGCCACTCGACGATCGTCTTGGCGACCAGCGTGACCAACGCCAGCAAGGCGAGGATGGAGGCGGCGGCAAAAGCGCCGATGGCGTTGTATTCGTTGTAGAGGATTTCGACGTGCAGCGGCAGGGTGTTGGTTTCGCCGCGAATGTGGCCGGAAACGACCGACACGGCGCCGAATTCGCCCATCGCCCGGGCATTCGACAGGATCACGCCGTAGAGCAGGCCCCACTTGATGTTGGGCAGGGTAACGCGCATGAACATCTGGAAACCGGATGCGCCAAGCGACACTGCCGCTTCTTCCTCGTCCTTGCCCTGCGACTGCATGAGCGGGATCAGCTCGCGAGCGATGAAGGGGAAGGTGATGAACAGGGTCGCCAGGATCATGCCCGGCACGGCGAAGATGATCTTGATGTCGTGCTCGGACAACCAGTTGCCGAAGGTACCCTGCGAACCGAAGAGCAGGATGAAGATGAGGCCGGCGACCACCGGGCTGACAGCAAACGGCAGGTCAATCAGCGTGATGAGGAGCGCCTTGCCACGGAACTCGAACTTGGCGATGGCCCAGGCGGCAGCGACCCCGAAGGCGATATTGAAGGGCAGCACGGCCAGCGCGATGCCTATGGTCAACCAGATGGCCGAAGCAGTCTCCGGCTCCTTGAGCGCTTCGACGTAGATAGGCACGCCCTGGGCAAGGGCTTCGACGAAGACAGCGACCAGCGGCAAACCGAGGAAGAAGAAAAGAAAGCCGAGACCGACCGTCAGCAAGGTATAACGAACCCAGACTGGTTCCTGCGTGGCGCGCGTCGACTTCATGCCGTCACCCCGCCCGCCCGTGCCGCTGCGACTTCGAGCGGCTCGCTGTTCTTGTGGCGATTGGCCGTCCACCACTGCAGCACATTGACCGCCAGCAAAAGGATGAAGGACAGGGCCAGCATGACGACGGCGAGCGCCGTGGCGCCGAGCACATCGTATTGCTCCAGCTTGGAAATGATCAGCAAGGGGGTGATTTCCGAAATCAGCGGCAGGTTGCCGGCGATGAAAATGACCGAACCGTATTCGCCGACCGCCCGGGCAAAGGCCAGCGCAAAGCCGGTCAGCAGTGCCGGGAAAATGGCCGGAAAAATAACTTTGACGAAAGTCTGCCAGCGCGAGGCACCGAGCGAAGCGGCCGCCTCCTCGACTTCAGTTTCGATGTCCTCGATCACCGGCTGCAAGGTGCGCACGACAAACGGCAGCGTGATGAAGGTCAGCGCCACGACGATGCCGAGCGGCGTGTAGGCGACCTTGATGCCGAGCGGCTCAAGGTACTGCCCGAGCCAGCCATTACCGGCATAGAGGGTGGCCAGGGTGATGCCGGCAACGGCGGTCGGCAGGGCGAAGGGCAGATCGACCAGCGCGTCGACAAAGCGTTTCCCGGGGAAGGGGTAGCGCACCAGTATCCAGGCGACGATCAGGCCGAAAAAGGCGTTGATCGCGGCAGCCAGGAAGGAGGCGCCAAAGGTGACCCGAAACGCGGCCAGCGAACGCTCGCCGAGGGCGATGTCGATGATCTGCCCGAAACCGAGCTCGGAGGCCTTGAGCACCATGCCGCCGAGCGGCAGCAGGATCAGGATGGAGAGATAGACCAGCGTGTAGCCCAGCGCCAGGCCAAAGCCGGGCAACACGCGATGCGTTTTTGCAGCCATTTACTTGCTTTGGTAGATCTGGTCGAAACTGCCGCCATCCTTGAAATGGGCAGCGAAAGCCTTGTTGGCGCCACCAAACACCTCATCGACCGTAAAGGTCTTCACCAGCGGGAAAGAACTGGCGTATTTCTTGAGTAGCTCGGCATCACGCGGGCGAAGGTAGTTCTGGGCGGCATTCTCCTGGCCTTCCTTTGACCACAGGTATTCCAGGTAAGCCTGCGCCTGCTTGCGGGTGCCCTTTTTGTCGACCACCTTGTCGACCACGGCAACCGGGAACTCGGTCTGCATGGTCAGGCTGGGATAAACCACTTCGAACTCGCCCTTGCCGAATTCCTTGGCGATCATTTCGGCCTCGGACTCGAAGGTGATCAGCACGTCGCCCATCTTGCGCTGCATGAAAGTCGTCGTCGCATCGCGGCCACCGGCGGCAAACAGCGGGGCATTCTTGAGGAGTTTGCCGAGGAATTCCTGCGCCTTGGCATCGTTGCCACCCGGCTGCTTGAGCGCCCAGGCCCAGGCCGACAGATAGGTGTTGCGGCCGTTGCCGGTGTTCTTCGGGTGCGGAATGATCATCTGGACGCCCGGTGCAGCCACGTCCGACCAGTCCTTGATGGCCTTCGGATTGCCCTTGCGGACGATGAAAACCATGGCCGAGGTGTAGGGCGAGGCGTTATTCGGGAATTTCTTGGTCCAGTCTTTGGCGACCAGGCCCTTCTCGGCCAGGAACTCGATGTCGTTGGCCTGGTTCATGGTCACCACGTCGGCTTCCAGGCCATCGGCAACAGCCCGCACCTGCTTGGTCGAACCGCCGTGCGACTGTTTCAGTTCAAGACTTTCGCCCGATTTCGCCTTCCAGTATTTCTGGAACATCGGGTTGTAATCCTTGTAAACGTCGCGCGCCACGTCGTAGGACGCGTTGAGCAGGGAAACATCGGCCAGCGCGACGTTGGCCAGCAGCGAGAAAAGTACGGAAACAAGGGATAGGCGGACACGGGTCATGGCTTTGCTCCAAATGCAGTGAATGCGAATTTATCCGAGTCACTTATAACCACAAAGATGAAATGTGAATTTACTTATTCTAAAAACGAAAATATCTCCATTTTGGCAAGCCGGGCGGCAAGCGCCCACCCTATTCACTGGTCATCCAAGAGGCTATGATTCGGCCTTGCCCTCGTTACCGAAAATCCGATGCGCGCCTCCCTGCCCCTTGCTTTCCTGTTCGCCGTGCTGCTCAGCGCCTGCGCTTTCAAGGGCGACATTCCGCCCGAAAAGCCAATGGCACAAAGCGGCCCCCTCAAGGTAGATCCCGCCCTGCTCGGCGCACCGGCTCCCGCCAGACAGGCGCAGCCTGGTCGCACATCCCCGCCTGCCACGCCGACGCCGATCGCTGCCAACCCGGACAGCGAAACCAGGATCAAACTCGACCCGGTCGGCCTGCGCACCCAGCGCAGCGTCTATTTCGACCTCAACAGCGCCGCCATCAAGGCTGACTACGAACCGGCGCTACGCGCTCATGCCCGTTACCTGGCTGAACACCCCCAGGCACGCGTACGCATCGAAGGCAATGCCGACGAACGCGGCACGGCAGAACACAATCAACGCCTCGGCCTGAAACGCGCCGCCAACGTACGCACCACCCTGCTTGCGCACGGCGCTGTCAACAAGCAGGTCGGTATCAAGACACTGGGCGCCAGCAAGCCGAAAGAGCCCGGCCATGACGAAGCCTCCTGGGCAGAAAATCGCCGCTCCGACGTGGTTTACGAACGGGAAAAATAGCCCCCCGGCAGCCCACAGCAAAAAGGCCTCGCCAAGCGGCGAGGCCTTTTCCATTTCAATCTTGCAATTACTTTTCGGTTTCGCTCGGCATGCGAACCGGCCGATAGGCCAGCCATTCGGAAAACGGAATTTCATCAACTTCCAGGCGACGCCGCTCGACACTCTTGCGACGCTCGCGCCAGCCATTGGGCGGCCCGGATTCACGGACCCGGCGATCTCCGCACACTCGCTTCTCGTTTTTGACGACCATTACACACCTCGCTCCTGCATCGCTTCGGGAATCACGCTCCCCGTCACGGTTTCAAGATATCGCCATGCGCAATGTCAGTCAGTGAAGAAAATCACATCTCCCTCAAAATTGAAAATTAAACCCCGAGCCGCATGTCCATCACGCCAAACGCTCTCTTGATTGACACAAATTGAAAAGCACGGTGATACTCCCAAAGAAAACACAGAACTCAACATCCTTGATGGTTTTCAGCGAGACAGCAGGCATGACCGATGCAACCAAAGATACAGTGGTAGCCAAAAACGCCGATGCGTTGATACAACGCGATCGCGCGGGCGGCGAGCCTGGTCGTCGTCGGGTCGTGCTCGGACTGCTGGCAATGCTTGGCCTTACCCTGGACGCACAGACCATTCCCTGCGCCCGTGCGGCGGATGCGCCGCTGGTGATGGGAATATTCCCGCGTCGCCATGCAACGCTGACGACCGAACTTTATGAGCCGCTGGCTGCGTATCTCAGTCGCGAGCTTGGCCGCGAGCTCCAACTGGTCACCGCGAAGGATTTCGACGCATTCTGGGATGGCGTCGAGCAACGGCGCTTCGATATTGTTCACTACAACCAGTTCCACTACGTCCGCTCTGCCGATAAATACCGGGTCATTGCACACAACGAGGAATTCGGCCTCGGCACCGTGGCCGGTGCGCTGTACGTTCGCAAGGACAGCGGCATCAGCGCGATCGGTCAGCTGCGCGGGCGCAAAGTCGTTTTCGGCGGCGGCACTGACGCGATGATGAGCTACATCCTGCCGAGCTATCTCTTGCTTCAGGCTGGACTACAACCTACCGACTACGAGACCATTTTTTCGAAGAATCCACCGAATTCGCTGATTTCGCTGTTCCACGGCAAGGCCGATGCGAGCGGGGCGGGCGACATCCTTATCGACCTGCCAGTGGTGCGCAATGCGATGGATACCAGCTCAGTCACGCACCTTGGCATGACCGAGCGGATACTGCATCTGCCGTGGGCGGTTCGCAAAGACATGCCGAAGGCACTCAGCGCGCGTATCCAGGCGCTGCTGGTCGGACTCAAGGCAAGCGAGGAGGGACGTGCAATCCTCACCCGTGCCGAGATGACCGGCTTCGGTGCAGCCAGCGACGTCGACTACGATCCGCACCGCCGCATCATTCGCAAGGTCATGCCGGCGATGACCATTCCGCGCTGACCACGGAGAGTTTCGTTGCGCCTCGCGAGCAAGTTCATCCTCATGGTGGCCGGAATTCTCTCGGTCACGCTGGCATTGAACGCTTATTTTTTCCTGCACAGCCAGAACCGCATTCTCGAGCAGGAGCTCAATGAGCGCGGCCACGTACTGGGCCACTTGATTGCACTGATCAGCCCCGATGCGATCCTCGGGCTCGACTTTCTGACACTCAACGACTATGCGCGCGAGGTCAGCCGACAGCAGGATGTCGTTTATGGCGTGATCGTCGACAACGACGAGCAACCGCTGACATCGCATGTAAACGGCAGCAACGCGCACGTCCGCAGCGTCCTTGGCCTCATCGGGCCGGCGCCTGAGTACTTGCCACCGCCACGCTTAAAGGCACTGGTCCAGCAGCTCGCCCAGCTGCCCGACGTGATTCCGATTGACTTTCCGATCGTCCACGATGGGCGCCAACTCGGCCGCCTGCGGGTCGGCATGAGCCGCGAGGCGCTGACAACCAAGGCGCGCGAACAGCTGATCCAGCAATTCACCATCTATGCTGCGATCATCCTGTTCCTGTGCACCGCGATCTACCTGGTGTTCAAATACAGCGTAATGCATCCGGTACAGCGACTGATCAAGGTCTCGCAGGACCTCGGCCGCGGCGAATTCACGCTGGTTCCGGTAACGAATGGAGACGAGCTCGGGCGCCTTGGCGAAACCTTTAACGAAATGACGCGCGAGATCCAGCGCGAACAGGCGAAGCTGCAGTACCAGGCCAACTACGATTCGTTGACCGCACAACCAAACCGTTTGCTGGGTGTCGAGCGGCTGCAGCAGGAGATTCACTCAGCACGCCGCCAGCAACAACACTTTGCCTTGATGATCATTGATCTGGATGACTTCAAGATCGTCAACGACACGATGGGACACGCCGTCGGCGACCGATTGCTCGGGCATGTCAGCACCCACATCCGCGCCTGCCTGCGCGACGAGGACACGCTGGCACGCCTTGGCGGGGACGAATTCCTGGTGCTGCTGCCACGACTCGGCCAGGCCAGCGATGCGCGAGACGTCGCCGACAGATTGCTCGAGGCAGTCTCGGCACCTGTCACCCTGGACGGGCGCGAAGTAGTCGCCCATTGCAGTATCGGCATCGCGCTATTCCCGGACGACGGCGAGACGGTCGAGGTCTTGATGGCCAATGCCGACAACGCCATGTACCAGGCGAAGAAGCCCGGGCGACAGTCGATCTGTTTCTTCACCGCGGAAATGAATGCTCAGGTACGCGAACGTCTGCAACTCGAACAGGATCTGAACAAGGTCCTTGCCCGCAACGAACTTCATCTCGTGTTCCAGCCGATCTTCCGCGCCGGAGACGGTGCCTATGTCGGCGCCGAGGCTCTGCTGCGCTGGCAGCATCCTGAAAGAGGCCTGATCAGCCCGGCGACCTTCATCCCGATCGCCGAGAGCACCGGCCAGATCGTCGCGATCGGCGAGTGGGTGCTGCGCGAGACCGGCCGGCAGTTACGCCGCTGGATGAATGCGGGGCTTGCGCCGGGCTACGTCGCGGTCAATATCGCGCGGGTTCAGTTGCGGGAGGACCTCCAGCAGCTCATTCGCAGTGTTCTCGACGACAACGCGCTGCCGGCGCAGGCGCTGGAACTCGAGATCACCGAGTCGGCGATCATGAATACCGAGAACGCCCTGACCGTGCTCGAAAAATTGTCAGATCTCGGCGTACTGCTGGCCGTCGATGACTTTGGAACCGGCTATTCATCGCTCGCCTACCTCAAGCTGCTGCCGATC
>ERZ1034363.99-NODE-99-length-59375-cov-5.859945_pt1 | contig 59375 bp, 56 predicted proteins | sample MGYA00520616_ERZ1034363 | MGnify/ENA primary metagenome ERZ1034363 (study PRJEB33736, sample SAMEA104284506) | Azolla filiculoides | biome: Urban; feature: Water surface; material: Ditch water | place: Netherlands | collected 2015-10-28 | depth 0-0.1 m ...
CGAAAGACTCTCTTAAATCTGCTTCCTCAATACTGAATGGAAGGCTTCCAACAAAAATATTCATATGTACTTATTTATAATATGTGACAAATGTAGTCTTATTTTTTTCTAATCTACTACACATTAGCTTATTTGTGATTTTATTTATGAATTAAGGTATAGTCGTTGCTACATTACCTGAATACGGAACAACTGGAATTTTATAAAAATGACCGTATTGAAAATTCAAAATGGGTCCTGCCAATGGATTATTATAAATATTCTCTGCATTAAATTTAAAGGTTCCAGTTACACTGTTGTTCACCGCGTCATATTCAGTAATCACTATTTGCCCTTCCCCTATTCCTGTTCCGGTAGCAAAAGTTGTTGTTCCGGTAGCATCTGTCAAAACATAAGTAGCCCTATTAGATGAGCTAGTTCCCAAAGGATAAATTTGAGCCGTTGTAGCCGTTGTGTTTAATGTCAATTTTTCGTTTCGGGTATATGCTTCGATAGTCAAAGAACCGTCAACCGCAAGGGTCGCTTTGTAATCAATGGCGCGCCAAAACACATTGTCTTTCTGCCCTTCGAAAGCGGGATTGTTGAACTTTACATCCGTAGTACAAGAAATAAAAGCAATTAATAGGAATAGATATAAAAACTGTTTTTTCATAATCGAGAAGTTTGTCTTGACAAAAGTAAATTATTTTGATCAAAAAAGTGAATTACATCAGGAAAATAGCCTAAAATAGTGTCTTTCAAATATTTGAAATAATTATTAGTTATTAATTGCCCATTGTTAATTAATTTTTATCTTTGCACCCTTAATTAATCGAGGTCGAGTACCTCAAAATTTAATCATTAGATTATGTCAGTAAAAATTAGATTACAAAGACACGGTAAAAAACAAAAACCGTTTTACTGGGTTGTAGCAGCTGATGCTCGCTCAAAAAGAGATGGTAAATACCTAGAAAAAATTGGTACTTACAATCCAAACACAAACCCTGCAACTATCGAATTGAACTTGGATAGCGCAGTAAAATGGTTGCACAATGGTGCTCAACCAACTGATACAGCAAAAGCAATTCTTTCTTACAAAGGAGCTTTATTGAAACACCACCTTGATGGAGGTATTCGTAAAGGAGCTTTGACTCAAGAACAAGCTGATGCAAAATTAGCTGCTTGGTTAGAAGCTAAAGCTGGTAAAGTTGACGCTAAAAAAGATGGTTTATCAAAAGCGCAAGCTGATGCAAAAGCTAAAGCTTTGAAAGCTGAACAAGCTGTAAATGCAAAACGTTTAGCTGATGCTGCTCAAGCAGAAGCTGATGCTATTGCTGCTGCAACTCCTGCTGTTGAAGAAGAAGTTGCCGAAGTTGAAGCTGCTGCTGAAGAAGCTACAGAAGCTCCTGCTGCTGAAGAAACACCAGAAGCATAATTTTAAAAGGCGAAAATGCGTAAAGAGGATTGTTTCTATTTAGGTAAAATCGCGAAAAAATTTAGTTTCAAAGGGGAAGTCCTAGCCTATTTAGACACAGACGAACCGGAGTTATACGAAAACTTGGAATCAGTGTTTGTTGAATGCAACAAACACTTGGTTCCTTTTTTTATTGAAAGCAGTTCGCTGCACAAAAACGATTTCCTCCGAATTCGTTTTGAAGATATAAATACTGAAGATGAAGCCGATGCTTTAATTGGAAATGATTTATACCTTCCTCTAAAAATGTTGCCCAAACTTACAGGCAACAAATTCTATTTCCACGAAGTAATTGGTTTTGAAGTCGAAGACAAACGTTTGGGAATTGTTGGAGAAATCCAATCGATTAACGACACTACTGCGCAACCACTTTTTGAAGTTTTGAAAGATGGTGCCGAAATCCTGATTCCAATGATTGACCATTTCTTGGTAAAAGTAGATCGCGAAAACAAAAAAATCATTATGGACTTACCGGAAGGTTTGATTGAAATGTATTTGTAAAAAGGGTTAATCGGTTATTTGATTAATTGGTTAATCGAAAAAATCTGAAATTTTATGTCCAAATTCCAATTCAAACAATTTTCTGTTGAACAAGACCGAACGGCCATGAAAATTGGAACCGATGGTGTTTTGCTTGGCGCTTGGACTCCTCTCGAAAATAATCCTTTTAGCATTTTAGACATTGGAACTGGAACCGGAATCATTGCTTTAATGTTGGCACAAAGAAGTTCGGCAGAACAAATCGATGCTTTGGAAATTGACGAAGATGCCTACGAACAAGCGACTGACAATTTCGAAAATTCCCCGTGGAATGACCGTTTGTTTTGTTTTCACGCTGGCTTAGACGAATTTGTCGAAGAACCTGAAGACGAGTACGATTTAATTGTTTCCAATCCTCCTTTTTATAGCGAAGATTACAAATCCAGTAACGACCAACGCGATTTGGCACGTTTTCAAGATGCAATGCCTTTTGAAGATTTGATTGAAGCCGCCGCTTTATTACTTTCAGAAAACGGAATCTTCTCCGTAATTATTCCTTTCAAGGAAGAAGAAAAATTCTTGGCTCTTGCCAATGAATACGAATTATTCCCTCTAAAAATTACCCGCATAAAAGGAACTCCCACCTCCGAAATCAAACGCAGTCTTTTGGCTTTTAGCCGAAATGAAACTCCAAATTTCCCTATTGATGAATTAATCATCGAAACCGCACGTCACATTTATACTCCAGAATACATCGCCTTGACGAAAGATTTTTATTTGAAGATGTAAGTATCTGTTAAATGTTTTTGCATTGATTCATAAATAATTTCCTAAATTTGAATAACAATTAAATCGTATTTTGGTTTTTTTAATGCTTGATATCTATTCAAAAACAACTGCTGAACGAAAAAGCTTATGAGAAATATTTTAATTCTTTTATTAATATCTTTTAAAATTTACGCACAAGATATTTTGAATTATAAAGAAGTTTATTCGGAAAACTATCTAACCTATCGAAATGATAATGATAAATTATTTACAGGCAAAATTCAAAAAATAAAACAAAAAAATCATATCGTATTTGAAGTTGAATTTATAAATGGTCAGTTAATAAAGAATACAACTTATTTCAATGGAAAAGAAAAAATTATTGCGGATGAAAAGTTTTATAACTCTAACCGTAAAATCATTAAACATATAAAGTATTCGTCAGACAATAGCTACCAATGGATTACTTATTATGAAGATAATGGTTTTAAAAAACTTGAAGAAGATTATGATAATGGGAAATTGGTCTATAAATGTGACTATGTAAATAATAAAAAAAATGGAATTTCATTTTTAATAGATAAAAAAGGAGAATTAAAAGAATGCAAATGGGAAAACGGAAAATGCATAAAGTAAAATCTTAATCCCTTATCCACTTTCTTCTATTTCTTTCCGTAGCTTTGTTAGACACTCAATTTCCCAATTATGAAACCACACTCATTTCAAGTTCCATAAAATCACAACCCTAACCCACCATCAAGACTATGAAAACAAATTCCCCCCTCTTTTTGACCTTGTTTTTTACACTAGGATTGTTGGCTCAATCTCCTACTATTTCAAACAAAAATTTCTCTTTTGGCACTTATGGTCGGGCAGGAATTGGTTATGGTTTGGGAACGGAAGCTGCATTTCCGCAATCACTCAATTTAAATGGAATGGGTTCCATTGGCGGTCGATTCGAAGAGAACGACTACTTAGAATTGGCTACAGCCATGCATTTTACGCCCTCAAATGAAAACAAAGAAATCACCAAAATCAATGTTCAAGCAAGATTTGCATTCTACACCACCCAAGGACAATTAATTGGCAATGTGTCCAACAAATCTATTGGAGGAATTACGACCGCTATGCCCGAATTATTTGCGGAAGCCAAAAATATTATGGGCAGTGATTGGAGTGTATGGATTGGCGCCAGACTATTTCGTGGCGATGATATTCACGTCATTGATCATTTTTATTTTGATGACCATTCAGGACAAGGAGTTGGAATACAACACAAAAACACTAAGTTTTCGGTTATTTTTACAGGTTCTATAGATACAACTTCAACATTACCACCCAATTTCTATCTGAACATTGTCAACGGAACGCCTACATTGGGATTACGTAATAAATATATTTCAGTTTTAGAACACGAAATCCAAGTTAAAAAAGGGTATGTGAAATTAATGGGCGAATTTCAACGTCTCCCATCAGGAATTTCCAAAGATACCGATACACAATACAGCTACCCAGCCGATTATGGATTTGTTCTTGGTGCAAAATACAATAAAAGCATTTCGACCAAACTTCCGGGTTCATTCAATGCCGTAAGTGCTCGCCTTGGAACAGGAATTGCCAATGGAGGCGATGGAGGAAGCAGCCGAACGTATATGACTTATGGTGCACCAAACCTTGAAACCAATAGCTTCAAGAAAGCCTATTCAATCGCCCTCACCGAAACTTTCTTGTTGAACCTCAACGAAAAATATTCGCTCAACGGCTATGCCATTTATACCAAAAGTAAAGGTGCCAGCGACAGCATCAACAAAGCACCAGATTATCTAGGAAAACAAATGTTGTTCAACCGGAAACAAGACATTGCTTTTGGAGCAAGAGGAACGTATTACATCAACAACTGGCTTCATTTATTGCACGAACTCGATTTTGCTTGGCGAAAAGACGGTATTCAAGATTTTGCACAAATGACCAAATTCACTATTGCGCCAACGTTGGTTCCAACCGCCAAACGAAATGTTTGGGAACGACCTCATTTTAGATTTGTGTATAGCGTGGCTCATTACAACAAATTTGCCGCCGAAAACCTCTATTCACCTTATCTTGCCCAAAGCGGCACCAAAAATTGGGGGCAATACCTAGGTGTAAAAATGGAATGGTGGATATGGTAAATTCTTTGCTGAATCCAAAATATAACTTTTTGCTATTGTTTTGTTATATTCTTTATATAGATTTGTGAAATAAATTTTCAAACTATGAAACCAGACTTATTTCAAGCTCCAGATTATTACAATCTTGACGAATTATTGACAGAAGAGCATAAATTAGTTCGTGATTCAGCACGCGAATGGGTCAAGCGTGAAGTTTCTCCAATAATCGAAGAGTTTGCACAACGAGCTGAATTTCCGAAACAAATCATCAAAGGATTGGCTGAAATAGGTGCTTTTGGTCCTTATATTCCTGAAGAATATGGCGGTGCTGGTTTAGATCACATTTCGTATGGCTTGATAATGCAAGAAATTGAGCGAGGCGATTCTGGTGTTCGTTCCACTGCTTCGGTTCAATCATCCTTAGTGATGTATCCCATTTGGAAATACGGAAATGAAGAGCAACGAATGAAATATTTACCCAAACTGGCTTCTGGAGAATTTATGGGTTGCTTTGGTTTGACCGAGCCCAATTACGGTTCTGATCCAGGAAGTATGATTACCAATTTCAAAGATATGGGTGACCATTATTTATTGAATGGTGCCAAAATGTGGATTTCGAATGCGCCTTTTGCCGATATTGCTATAGTTTGGGCAAAAAACGAAGAAGGAAGAATTCACGGATTAATTGTTGAACGCGGTATGCAAGGATTTTCAACTCCTGAAACTCATAATAAATGGTCACTACGCGCCTCGGCAACAGGAGAATTGATTTTTGATAACGTCAAAGTTCCAAAAGAGAATTTACTACCCAATAAATCAGGATTGGGTGCACCGTTGGGTTGTTTGGATTCGGCTCGTTTTGGAATTGCTTGGGGAGCGATTGGAGCAGCGATGGACTGTTACGATACGGCTTTGCGTTACGCCAAAGAAAGAATCCAATTTGATAAACCCATTGCTGGAATGCAACTCCAACAAAAGAAATTGGCCGAAATGATTACCGAAATCACTAAAGCGCAATTGCTAACTTGGCGATTGGGTGTTTTGAGAAACGAAGGAAAAGCTACAACTGCACAAATCTCAATGGCGAAAAGAAACAATGTAGATATGGCGATTCACATTGCCCGAGAAGCCAGACAAATGCTCGGCGGAATGGGAATCACTGGCGAATACTCGATTATGCGTCATATGATGAATTTAGAATCGGTAATTACTTATGAAGGAACACACGATATTCATTTGTTGATTACTGGAATGGATATTACAGGGATTTCTGCCTTTAAATAAATTTTAGAAAACGATTCCAAATTTGGAACACCTTATAAAAGCTTCTTCTTATCTAGAGGCTTTTTTTTATGGAGGAAGAATTAATAATTCCCTTTTTACCTTTACAAAATAGCTGTTTACCTCATTCTTTTTTTTAAAGTCTTAAAAATCATTTCCTTTGGTTATTAAAGACAAAAATTATGAGAAAATTTCAAAAAATCACATTCTTTATGTTGTTGTTGGTTGGGTCGTATTCTTTTGCTCAAACCGCAGTAACCGTTACCTATTATAGTGGAACTACCCAAGTATTTAACGTTGCCACTGCCGGAAAACTTTATTTTGCCACAGACAATTTGTATGTAAAACTAGACGGAACCGCAACACCAACAACTATTCCGGTGAGTATCATTAGAAAAATAACTTTCTCGAATACATTATCTACCACCACTTTTGGAGAAAATAAAACCAGTTTAGTTTTGTATCCAAATCCAAGTTCGAATAGCATTAAAATTAAATCGGATGCTGTCGAAAATTTAGACACCAAAATTTATACGCTCTCGGGACAATTAGTTTTAGATGGGATTTTTCAATCAGAACAGGACATCGATGTTTCTAAATTGTCTTCAGGATTATACTTGGTGCAAGTAAATGGTTTAACGATTAAATTCAGTAAAAAATGAGAAAAATATATCTAATCACACTGTTTTCTTTGTTGGCAAACCTTTCTTTTGGACAACAAAAAATAAGAGTTCACAATTCAGGCAACACGATGTATGCCAAGGAATTAACCGCAGTAGATAGCATTAAACTAGAAAGTACTTATGCTAAATTCAAACTTTCGGATGCAACGAATACTTTGAACATTCAAAAAACAATGATTGACAGTTTGACTTTTACAACAAATACGGCCAATCTAGACAAAATTTACATCATCTATAATGGGACAGATGATGCCACGATTATCAATCCGTATGCGACATCTGGCGTAACGATTACGGCAACTGCAGGAACGGTCGTGGTCACAGCAGCTTCGGGAATTACAAATTTAGAATACAATATTTTAGGTTCATCGACCAATGGAAGTCTAACAATAACAACTGATTTGGCAGTCAATTTGGTTTTAAATAATTTGACCTTGACTAACCCTAGCGGAGCAGCGTTAACAGTTTCGGGTGCAAAAACCACCAATATTTTATTGAAATCAGGAACAACCAATACACTTTCAGACGGTTCTACAAGTACAAAAAACGGTACTATTACCACAAATGGTCCAATAGTTATTCAGGATTCGGGAACTTTGGTAATTAACGGAATCAAAAAACACGGTATCAATACCTCTTCGACTATCACGGTTTTGAACGGGACAACTACTATAAATTCAGCTGCTTCGGATGGATTACATTCCGAAGGATTTGTGATGAGCAACGGAACGGTAAACGTACTTTCTTCTTTGGGAGACGGGATTGATGCTGGCGATGCTGCCATTGCTATAAGTGGAGGAACAATTAATGTTACTTCAACTGCTGCTGATGTAAAAGCCATTAAAACAGGAACTGGCACTATTGCAATTACGGGTGGTACTATAAATTTGACGGTTTCTGGAGCACAATCTAAAGGGATTAGCGCCAAAGGAAATATTACCATTACTAGCGGAACTTTTGCAATCACAATTTCTGGAGCAACCGTTCTTACGGCATCAGGAAGCGGGTTTGATCCTTCGTATTGTTCGGCAATAAAATCGGATGGAATAATTGCGGTTAACGGTGGAACTTTTACTATAAATTCTTTGGCTGGAGCCAATGGTGGTAAAGCCTTTTCTGCCAATGGAGAAATCAATATTACAGCTGGAAATATTACTACCAATACCGCTGGAAATGGCGGAACTTATACCAATATATTAGGCGTTGCCGATAGTTTTTCGACAGCCAGTTTCACATCAGATACCAATATCAATATTTCTGGAGGAATAGTAAATATAACCAATTCTGGAACTGACGGAAAAGGAATTTCAGCCGATTTGAATGTAGCTATTTCAGGAACAGCCCAAATAACCGTTACCAATTCTGGAGCACAAGGCAAAGCAATCAAAGCCGACGGCAATATAATTATTGATGGAGGAACAACCACAGCAAACCTTTCGGGAGCAACCATTTTGACAGCATCAGGAAGTGGGTTTGATCCTTCTTATCCTTCTGGATTTAAAGCAACGGGAACAATTACCATCAATTCAGGTACTGTTACTGTAACTGGAACAACCGCTGCAACAGGAACAAAAGGAATTTCTGCCGATGGAAATATTACTATAAATGGAGGAACAATTAATGTAACTACCTCAGGAAATGGTGCCGTTTACACCAATACTACAGGAACTGTCGATTCCTATTCTTCAGCAGCCATTACAACCGATGCCAATTTGGTTATCAATGCTGGAACAATAACCACATCAAGTTCAGGCACTGGTGGAAAAGGCTTGAAAGCCGATGGAACAATGACTATCGGAACAGTAAGTACAAGCCCAACCTTGAATATTACTACAACAGGAGCACGATTTTTAGTTTCGGGAACGGATTATGCACACCCAAAAACTATTGTCGCGGCTGGTGCAATCAGCATTTTGAACGGAACAAACACTATAAATTCTACCGATGACGGAATTCATTCTGACGTTTCTGTAACCATTAGTGGTGGAAATACAATTGTCAATGCCATTTCTTCTGTAACCGCAATGGGCGAAGGAGTAGAAGCACCAATAATCAATTTTACAGGTGGAGTTACCAATATTACAGCTTCCAATGACGGAATTAATGCTACATATGGAACCGTTGCGGGTGGAACTGAAAGTAATGATGGTAGCCAATTGAATATTTCTGGCGGAGTGGTAATTGTTGCTGGAAAAGACGCTATAGATAGTAACGGAAACATAACAATAACTGGTGGAACAACGATTGTTACCGGACCGACTGCATCGCCAGAAGAAGGAATCGATTTTAATGGTACGTTCAATATGAATGGTGGCACTTTGATTTCGGGAGGTTCTAATGCGAGTATGACAAAAGCAATGAGCACCACTTCTACACAACGTGGAATGTATTTAAAATCGAGTGCCTCATTAGCAGCAACTTCTTTGATTCATATTCGAACAGCCGCAGGAGTTGAATTAGCGACTTTCAAACCTAAAAATGCGGTGTATTATTTCCATTTTTCAAGTCCAAATGTAGCAGCAAGTACAAGTCATCAGATTTATTTTGGAGGAACTTACACTGGCGGAAGTTTTGTCGGAAACTCAACTGGTTGGGGATTATACATTGGCGGAACTTATGCTACAACTGGTGCCACTTTAAAATCTACATTTACCACTTCAGGAACAACTACTGTAAACACGGTAACTTTTTAAATAAAAAAACTGTAATTATTAGGAATCTTTGACAAAGTTTGCGACTTTGTCAAAGATTTTTCAAACGGAATGACAAAACAAACTAGAAATAGTGTTCTCCACTTACTGGGAAGTATTGCTTTCCTGAGTATTCCTGTATTTTCTTCTCCAGACTTTAATACTGGGCAAAATATATTTTTGATTAATGCCTTTTTACAAAGTTTTTTTCGTACTATTTTATTACTACTTTTCTTTTATGTAAACTACTATTTATTACTTCCTAAACTTTTTTTTTCAAATCAGAAATTGCTTTTTTTCTTTGTGATAATAATTAGTTTCAGTATAGTCTATTATATTCCGCAGTTTTTTTTTCATAATGATTTTCGTCCAAAAATTCATATCGGAAACAGGCGTCATTTGCCTCCAAACTCATTTTTTAATCTCTTTGAAGCAGGCTTTTTTCAGTTTGTATTTGTATTTTCTATTTCTTATTTAATAAAATTAAACCAGCGATTTGATGCCATAAAAGAAGAAAAACAAATGGCTGAAATCTCCTATTTGAAAGCACAAATAAATCCCCACTTTTTGTTTAATACGCTCAACAGCCTCTATGCACTTACCATCGAAAAATCGAATGCTGCACCCAATGCAGTTTTGAAATTATCCAGTATTATGCGCTATGTAGTGACCGAAAGCGATCAAGATTTTGTGTCTTTAGAAAAAGAAATCAATTATATAAAAGATTATATCGATTTGCAAAAATTAAGAATCGACAATGATAACAACTTAAATGTAAGTATTGAAGATGTGCCAAACGGAAAAATTATTGCACCTTTAATCCTAATTCCTTTTATAGAAAACGCCTTTAAATATGGCATCAATCCTGATGAAAATTCATTTATCGACATCAAAATAAAAATGGATTTGGATAATTTTGTTTTAAAGGTCAAAAATTCAATTGTAAATAAAAATCTATCAGAAGACCAAAAAACCGAAACTGGAATTGAAAACACAATCAAAAGATTGAACTATATTTATCCTGAAAAACATTTGTTGATTATAAAAGAAGAGAATAGTGTTTTTAATGTAAATCTTACTATTATTTTGTAATGATTAGAGCAATAGCAATAGATGATGAACCACTGGGATTGAAAATCATTTCGCATTTTTGTGAAACGATTGATTTTATCACACTCGATAAAACCTTTACCAAACAAAGTGAAGCTATCAAATATTTGAAAAATTATCCTGTAGATTTATTGTTTCTTGACATTCAAATGCCTAACAAAAACGGAATTGATTTTTATAAAATGCTCGAAAATGATCCAATGGTGATTTTTACCACAGCTTATAGCGAATATGCTGTGGAAGGTTTCAACGTTAATGCTACAGATTATTTACTAAAACCTTTTTCCGAAGAACGATTTTTAACCGCTGTACAAAAAGCTAAAAACGAATTTCAATTTCGTCAAAATCTTTCGGTTCAAACCCACTTAATGATTCGAGCCGATTACAAATTATATCGAATAGAATACAACGAAATCCTAATGATAGAAGGTTTGGACGATTATATTCAAATTCATTTGGCCAACAAAAACAAAATTGTTGCCCGATTATCAATGAAAAGTATTCTAAAAAAACTACCCGAAAAAGATTTTGTCCGAATACATCGCTCGTTCATAATTCCTATCAAAAAAGTAAAATCCATCGTAAATAAAACCATTCAAATAGAAGATTTTATTATTCCCATTGGAGATACTTACAAAGACGAAATTGGCAAACTGTTTTAAACCAAAAAAGGCTTTCCATCTCTGAAAAGCCTTTTTTATGGTTTTATATTCCCTAAAACAGCGGTGCTATTTCTATTTCCAATCCATCCAATTCTTTGGTAACTGGGATTTGACAACTCAAACGACTGTTAGGCTTTATGTTTGGCAATCTCGAAAGGGTCGCCAATTCAGCTTCTCTTTTTTCAGGCAAAGCGACATCATTTGTTGTGTAACATTGACAGGTGTGACACATGGCCATTCCGCCACACAAACCAATAGTTCCAGCAGGTTCAAGTTCATACGCACGCACAACATGCATTAAGTTCAATGCCATATCTGTAGGCGCTTTAACTTCGTGCAACTGACCTTTTCTATCTTTAATCTTAATTGTAATATCCATAAATTATTTATCCAACATTAACAACTGTTTCTATTTGAGGCGCATATTTTTTGATAGTTGTTTCTACTCCTGCCCTAAGCGTCATGTGATTTACACTGCAATTAGTGCAAGCACCTTGAAGACGAACTTTCACATGTCTTCCATCTTCAACAGAAACAAGCTGTATATCTCCTCCATCAGAATTTAAAAAAGGTCGAATTTCTTCGAGCGCTTTCAAAATGTTTGTTGTTAATTCTTCTGTAGTCATTTTATTTAAATTAATTTCCCTATTTAACGAGTTTAGCTATTATTATTTGGAAGAACAACCTGCCATTGTTGTTATTTTTACCACTTCGGTAGCAGGCAAGTTTTCATTTCTATTCACTACTTCTTGAACTACATTTCTGGTGATATTCTCAAATACAGTTTCTATAATTGAACCTGTTTGCAAGGCTGCCGGACGTCCAAAATCTCCTGCTTCACGAATAGATTGTACTATTGGAGCTTCACCCAAAAATGGTATTGCTAAATCCTCAGCAAGATTTTTTGCTCCTTCTTTTCCAAAAATATAATATTTATTATTAGGCAATTCTTCTGGTGTAAAATATGCCATGTTTTCTATAATTCCCAAAACAGGAACATTTATAGCTTCTGACATAAACATAGCAACCCCTTTTTTTGCATCGGCAAGAGCCACAGCTTGTGGTGTACTCACAACAACTGCGCCTGTAAGTGGTAAAGCCTGAACGATTGATAAATGAATATCTCCTGTTCCTGGCGGCAAATCAATCAATAAAAAGTCTAATTCGCCCCAATCAGCATCAAAAATCATTTGATTTAAAGCTTTTGCAGCCATTGGGCCACGCCACATTATCGCTTGATTTGCAGGAGTAAAAAACCCTATTGAAAGTATTTTGACATCATAATTTTCGATAGGTTTCATTTTTGATTTTCCATCCACTTCGACCGAAAGTGGTTTTGCGCTCTCTACATCAAACATTATTGGCATGGATGGACCGTAAATATCGGCATCAAGAATCCCTACTGAGAATCCCATTTTTGCTAGCGTTACAGCCAAGTTTGCGGTAACAGTAGATTTTCCTACCCCACCTTTTCCTGAAGCAACAGCTACTATATTTTTGATTCCAGGTATTGATTTATCTGGAGCGATACTTTTTTCTGGAACTTCAACTTTAACATTAATTTTAACTTTAGCCTCTGGTGAAATTTTCTCTAAAATAGTTTTTTTGATATCGTCTTCGGCACGTTTTCTAATATGTAACGCTGGAACGTGCAATACTAAATCAACAATTACTTCATCTCCAAAGGTCACTACGTTTGCAATTGCACCGCTTTCGACCATATTTTTTCCTTCGCCTGCAACCGTGATGGTTTCTAATGCTTTAAGGATTTCTTTTTTATCTAATTTCATATTCTGATTGTGTTTTCAACTGAAATTACTCAACTGAAATATTATATTTATTTAAACTGAATCTATTAAATTCTTGACTACAAATATAGTGAAGAAGTTGTATAGTGACAATGTTTAAGGAGTTCTAATTTTGGAAATAAAGAAACAATAATGAGTTTTAATTTTTAATTAAGCAGAAATTGCTTCGGCAGTAAATGAATGTTATAATAATTTTTAAAAATAATTAATGCAAACTCATTTCTGGCGTCCAAAAATGTTTTTCTAAATCGACAATTTGATTATCTACAACAATAATTCCTTCACTTTCGAGTAATTGTTGCATTAGATTTGTTCCATCAAAATGGTGTTTTCCAGTCAGAAGTCCTTTTCTATTTACCACACGATGCGCTGGAACATCTTCGAGATTATGTGCAGCATTCATTGCCCAACCCACCATTCTGGCTGACCGAGCTGTGCCCAATGCTTTTGCTATGGCGCCATAAGAAGTGACTTTGCCGTAAGGTATTTGTCTTGCAATAACATACACTTTTTCGAAAAAATTATCGGCTGACTTACCCATATTTTACCAATAATATTTTATGATATTAATCAAAGTAATTATTGAAACCAATCCTGTGATACAACCAATAATTGTATTCATATTTTTCATTATGAAATCTCTTTTATTTTCAATTTTGTTAAAAAAAGAAATATACAAATAAAAAACCAGAAAAGAGCCTATTAAAACACCGTTTACAAATATAAAAATCGTCGTTTTTTCAAATGAAAACAGATGATAGGATGCTAATGTAATACTCACAAAAACATAATAAGGAATGGGGAAAAAGTTGAGAGCAGAAAGCAACATTCCTTGAAAAAAACGATTGGTTTTACTGTTTTGAGTGTATTTTTTGGTTTTGTCTTTTGGTTTCTTGGCAAGCCATAAAAAATAGACCGTCAAAGTCGAAAATATTCCGAATCCAATTTCGCGCAATAAAGTCACCAAATCTGGTCGTCGATTAATAACTTTTGCAAATAAAATGGAGAAAAAAACTTGAACACAAATGATTAAAACTGCTCCAAACACAAACCATAACGCATTTCGTTTTCCTTCTTTATGGTTTACTTTTGCCGCTGTCATATTGATTAATCCGGGTGGAATAATTCCTATAAAAGCACTAATAAAACCAAAAAATAGGGGCGTTATATAATTCATTTAAGATTTGTAAGCGTTGAAAAGATTATTCTTTAATTTTAAATCGAATATAAGTAATGGCTTTGTTGATTTCTAAATATTGCTTTTCGTAAAAAGTCTGAAAAGCAGTCACTTCTTCGGGACTTCCTTCATTTACATATACATTATGATTGGCATACAACACCTCGTGGCCTTCGCCGTGTAGCAATCCAAGAGTATATCCGTGCATAAATTCGCTATCAGTTTTGAGGTTGACAACTCCGTCTTTTTTGAGGATTTTTTTATACAATTGCAGAAAATCTGAATTGGTCATTCTATGTTTGGTACGCTTGTATTTGATTTGAGGGTCGGGAAAAGTGATCCAAATTTCATCGACTTCATTTTCGGCAAAAATATGGTTGATTAATTCGATTTGGGTACGAATGAAAGCCACATTATGCAAACCGGTTTCCACTGCTGTCTTAGCTCCTCGCCAAAAACGCGCTCCTTTGATATCGATTCCAACAAAGTTTTTATTGGGATATTTTTCAGCAAGTCCAACAGAATATTCTCCTTTTCCGCAACCTAACTCGATAACAATTGGATTGTCGTTTTTGAAAAAATCGGTCCTCCATTTGCCTCTAAGTGGAAACAAATTACCTACTACTTCTTCTCTTGAAGGTTGAAAAACATTGTTGAATGTTTCGTTTTCCTTGAATCTTTTTAATTTATTTTTACTTCCCACTTTTTTATAAAATATTTTTACTTCTTACAATTCGACCTAAAGGTTTTGGCTGGCAAAATTAGGGAAATATAATAAGACGGAATCCAAATCCTATTTCTTTTTAGCCTTTTGGGTTTCTTTTGGAGTTTCTTCAGCTATTTTGCCTAATTTAATTTTAGTTTCACCATTTTTACCGTCAACTACGAGTACGCTTACAACAATTCCTTTGTATCGAGCCGTTTCTCTTGCTTTTGGATCGGTAATTTTATAATCCTCTTTTGGATTTCTCAACGGAATTCTCACCCCTAGATTAGTCCCAGAATGCGACAAAGAATAATCGCCTTTTACATCTATATTCAAAACATTCGATGTGATTTTCAACTCATTAACCTTTATTTGTTCACCTTTTATGGTCGTGATTCCGTATAAATCGCTAAAAGCAATGTGGCTTACATCTCTATTAGAAAAAACAATTTTTCCTATTTTTTGAATGGGTTGAAAATTAATTAATGCCCCATCTTTAACTTGAAAATTGACGTTTCCCATAATAGATTTTTTGTTTAACTCATTCTTTGCATTAAGGACTCCTACAAGTGATGCAGAAAGTGAAAGTTTCCCTTTTATATTGTTTGGACCAAAAGATTTTATGCCAAAATTATTGAACGAGGCTAAAAAATTAGAAATATCAGCCTCATTTAATTTTAGATTGGATTTGAAATGCATTAGTCCATTTTTTGGAATCAATTGGGCATCAAATCTTAACGAGCTTCCGTTTCTGCCTTGAATCAATCCGTTTTTGACATATAATCCGCCGTTAATCATTTTGATATTAATCTTAAAATTATTGGCCAACATTTTGTTGAACGCCATTTTATCGACCGTCAAATCAAGATTTACTTGCGATTTACTAAATACATTTTGAAATTGATCGGAAGATTGAGAATGGGATTGGGTTTTCCTCTTTGTGGGAGTTGATTTATCGTGATAGGACAAAACATTCACTATTTGTTTAACATCTAAATAAGGACTGTAGATTTTCCAATTGACAATCATTTTTTCGGGTGCATCATAATATAAATTGAGAAAATTATCCACTCTTCCTTCTAAAAAAACAATATTCTGTTTTCTTTGGTATTTGATTTGTTTTATCAACAAAGCCTCTTGGGTAAATTGTAAGTCTATGTTTGTCTTTTGAAAAGTAACATTTTTGGGTCTATAATAAAAACTGGCGTCTTTAATAGCAATAGCTCCGGTAAAACGAGGCTTATTCAACCTCAAATCGACAATATCAACTTTAAAATCGAGGTTTACTTTGGCTTTTCCTGCTGAAAATTTGATGAAATTTTCATTAATCAAATTTTTCAATTTAACTACGTCATATTCTGAATTGAATTTCCCAGTTGCCACAGGTTTTTCAAGATTATTGATAATAGCTGAAGGAATATTTAATGGAATCTCTTTGTATTCGCCCTTGAAATCAGTGATAATTATAGCTGAATTTGCATCATTACAACCCAAACCATTTTTGTAATTGTTTGTGAATTTTCCATTAAAACTACAATTTTTTACCGCGCCATAAGAGGTTTTAAGTTCATCGTCTTTTATAACAGCATCAACCACAATTTCGGGATCGCCCACAACACTCATGTCGCCTTTTACGACACAAGATGCTGCAAGTGGAACTTTTATAGCAAATTTGTTAAGCTTTGAACTAATATTATTGGCCAATAAATTAGAGGCATTATTCCATAAAATCTTAGTTCTAATATCAATATCAAATAAAGAATTGCCTTTCCCGATATTAAAATGAGCTTTGATAGTAAAAGGATCTCCTCCAATTTCAAAATCTTCAGTAACTACCGAAATGAGATTTTTTTCACTCGAAAAATCAACCGCCAGTTTGCCTTCTATTGACTTGTCTTTCACAAAACTCCCTCTCAAAACATTAAATGCAAGACTTTTGGCAAAGGTTTTCAGATTGACTTTGGTTTTCCAACCTTCGTCAGTGTACTCAATTTTACTTTTTAAAGATTCTATTTGAAAATGAAATAGTTTGTTCCCTTTTTGGTTTTCAGATATAAAAGTAACATTTTTCAAAACCACCTCATCAATAGAAGTTGTGGTGCTGCTTTCCTTTTTGGGTTCTTTTTTTTTAGGCTTAAAAATAGTAGAATTGCTAACTCCGTTTTTGTCTTTAAACAAGTCAATAGTTGCGTTGTTAATGACAATTTTGTGAATGTTGACTTCTTTTTTCAATAAATTTAAAACATTCAAACGCACTTCAATTTCACCCGCTTTCAGAACAGGACGTTTGTGAATGGCAAACAAACTATCTTTCAGCTCTACATCTTTCAAAACCACAGTGAAATTCGGGAATCCTACTAAGAATTTGTATCCAATGTCTCCAATTTTGGCTTCTCCCAGAATATTATCATTAATTTGAGTATTAATTTTTTTTACTATTTCGGTTTTATTTTTTTCGAAATAAATACGTAAGCCAATCGCACTTACCAGCATTAAAGCAAATAAACTAAGAAAGAATATACCAATTATTTTGAAGGTTTTTCTAACAACTTTGGCTTTATCGGCTAACTTTTTCATACTCCAATACCTTTAATTTAAATAAAGATAATATATGTTTTATTAAATAAAATATTTTTGACTTTTTTCACTTACAATCAAACACTTAGTCCATTACTATTTAGAAAAAAGCATACCAAAAAAGAATTCAGAATAATCCATAAAAAAAGCAGTCTAAAAAAAAGTTTTTTAGACTGCTTAAAAACGAATTTATTAAAATTCCTTTAAAAAAAACTTAGCGTACTGTTTGTTTGTCAAAAGTAGTATTTAAAACTTTCTTTATTTTTTCTGTTGCCTGAAAAAAGGCTTTTTCTATCGAATCGGCGTGAGCGGTTACAGCAATAGGTTGCATTTTGGCTGGGCGAGCTTCGATCATACAACGTTTATCGTTCACTCCGCCTTTGTCGCTATTTTCGTCTCCAAGATGCACCTCAATTCGAGTTACTTTATCGTCAAAACGAGCTAACTCTTTTTCTAATTCTGAACTGAAAAATTTTTCTAATCTTTCGTGACCTTCAATGTTCTTGTCTGTATTAAATTGAATTTTCATAAGTAAATTATTTATTGATTGTCTCAAAAATAGCGAGTTATTTTTATAAAAACAGTTCAATTAATAAAACTTTATGAAATAAATACAGGGCAAAATCTTTCTTTATTTAAGGCAATTAACAATAGAGAAAAGAGAAAAAGAGTTTGCCAGATTAAAAGGATAAAAATTAAAAAATAGTAAAACTTATTTGATTCATATGATACGTATAATTTCATCCAAAATTAAATTTCTAGGAGGTTGACATTTACATCAATAAAATTACTGGCTATCAATACATTCCCTTTCATTTTTAGCTATATTTGAATTTACAAAAAAAATTAAACTCATGAAAAACAAATCCATTCTTCTCAAAACTTCATTTTTTTTAGTTTTAATTCTTCTTTTCGCCTACACAAAAAAAGAATCATTAGTATCTGGAATAAACCTAAAAAACATGGACACTAAGGTAAACCCTGGAGATAATTTTTATGATTATGTCAATGGCACTTGGTTAAAAAACAACGAAATACCATCTGACAAGGCCTATTATGGATCTTCAACACTAATTAATGATAAAGCACAAGAGGATGTAAAAGCCATAATTGAAAATGCATCTAAAGGAAAATTTGCTTATGGTTCAGATGAGCAAAAAATTGGTGATTTTTATGAAGCCTATATGGACACCATCAAGAGAGAAAAAATTGGAATCGCGCCATTACTGCCTGAATTCAAAAAGATAAATGCCATTTCAAACTATTCTGACTTAGCTGGCTATTTTGGTTATGCCAATAGTATTGGTATCAATACCCCTCTTGCAATTGGAATTACAGTAGATTTTAAAGATCCAAATCAATATATGCTTTATACTTGGCAAAGTGGTTTGGGACTTCCTGATAGAGAATATTATATTCTTGAAGACGACAAATCAAAAGAAATACGCAAAAAATATGTAACTCATATTGCAAAAATGCTCCAATTGGGTGGCGTAGAAAATTCGTCTGAACTTGCTCCTAAAATTATGGCATTAGAAACCACTTTGGCTGGTAAGCATATGAAAAAAGAGGAAACACGAGATATGGTAAAACTTTACAACAAGTATGAAATAAAGGATTTAAATACTCTTATGCCTGATTTTAACTGGAGTTTAATGTTTAAGAATGCAGGGATTATTAATCAAAAAAATATAACTGTCACACAAATAGAATACATTAAATCGCTAAGTTCTATCATAAAAACAACTTCATTAAACACTTGGAAAGCCTATCTAAAATGGAATACAATTGACAATTCAGCAAAGTATTTGAACGCTGCTTTAGATATTCAAAACTTTGAATTCAAAGGTAAAACCCTTTGGGGAATGAAAAAACAAGTGCCAATGTGGCGTAGAGGAGTTCAAAGAGTAAATGATAATCTTGGTGAAATTGTTGGAAAAGTATATGTTAAAAAGCATTTTTCACCTGAAGCAAAGGAAAAAGTAACTGTTTTAGTAAAAAATCTTCTAAAAGCTTATGGCGAAAGCATTAAAAATTTGGATTGGATGAGTCTTGAAACTAAAAAGCAAGCCTTGGATAAATTATCTAAATTCACTCTAAAAATTGGATATCCTGACAAATGGAGAGATTATTCCTCCTTAAAAGTAGTCAAAGGTGACCTTTTTGGCAACTTACAAAGAGCCGCTGTCTTTGAAAACAATAGACAAATCGCCAAATTAGGCAAACCAGTTGATAGATCAGAGTGGGAAATGACACCACAAACAGTAAATGCCTATTACAATTCAACATTAAACGAAATTGTATTTCCAGCAGCCTATTTACAACCACCCTACTTTGATTTAATGGCTGAAGATGCAGCAAATTACGGCGGAGTTGGCGCAACAATTGGACATGAAATTGGACATGGGTTTGACGACCAAGGAAGTACTTTTGATGGTGACGGTGTGATGCGCAACTGGTGGACACCAGAAGATTTAACTGCCTTTAAACAAAAAACAGCTGCTTTAGTGACCCAATACAATGGATTCAAAATATTTCCTGATCTCAATGTAAATGGTGAATTTACACTAGGAGAAAATATTGGAGACTTAGGAGGACTAACTATAGCATTGAAAGCCTACAAAGAAAGCCTTAATGGCAAGGAATCTCCCGTTATAGATGGTTTCACAGGAGATCAACGTGTTTTTATTGCCTTTGGTCAAAGTTTTTTAGGAAAAATTCGTGAAGAAGCCCTACGAAGTCTTATGGCAAGTGACCCTCATTCTCCCGACAAATACAGGGTTAATGGTGTGGTGAGAAACATTCCAGAATTTTACACTGCATTCAACATAAAACCTACTGATTCTTTATATTTAGCTCCCGATAAAAGGGTTAAAATCTGGTAGAAGAAAATTTGATTAATCAAGATATAAAACTTCATTAAATTAAAAAACCATCATTACTAAAGAAAGTAATAATGGTTTTTTTGTGGAGAATACCGGAATCGAACCGGTTACCTCTTGCCTGCCAGGCAAGCGCTCTAGCCAAGTGAGCTAATCCCCCAATCGAGTGGCAAATATAACATATAAATATAGCACAAAGCAAATTTTGAAAAAAAATATCCTGCTTGTCTTAATATTTTTAACTTTACATCAAAATCAGTGCAATGCTTTCAGAAAATTTAAACGGTTCTATTATCACAACTATCGAAAACAAAATCGCAACCCTTGAATTTGGGCATCCTGCGAGCAATTCTTTTCCAGGTGATTTGCTGAATCGGTTGACGAATGAATTGAATATTTTAAGCATCAATACTAATGTTTTGGCAATTGTATTAAAAAGTAGTGGTTCGGGAGCGTTTTGTGCTGGAGCTTCTTTTGACGAACTTTTGGCAGTTTCGAATCCTGAAGAAGCCACAAAATTCTTTTCGGGTTTTGCGAATGTCTTGAATGCAATGCGAACTTGTTCGAAAATAATCATTGGAAGAATTCACGGAAAAGCTGTTGGTGGTGGAGTTGGTATAGTCGCCGCTTGCGATTATGCGATGGCAACAACTGAAAGTTCCATAAAATTATCCGAATTAGCCATAGGAATTGGGCCTTTCGTGATTGAACCTGCCGTGAGCAGAAAAATAGGAAAAAGTGCCACGGCCGAAATGGCTTTAGACACGGAATGGAAAACCGCCGCTTGGGCAGGCCAAAAAGGATTGTATGCCAAAGTATTGGAAACACAAGAAAAATTAGACCAAGAAATTACGACTTTGGCCAATAAACTAGCCAGTTACAACCCGGAAGCTTTATTCGAAATGAAAAAAGTGCTTTGGGAAGGAACCGAAAACTGGAACACTCTATTATATGAAAGAGCCGAAATTTCGGGAAAATTGGTGCTCTCGGATTTTTCAAGAAAAGCCTTGTCTCAACTTAAAAAATAAACAATGACACACCTCATCTTGCCTTTGCTACAAGTAAATGTCGAAGAAAAACTAAAAAACGCACCAGACAACGGTTATCAAATTGGTGTCATAATAGGTTCTTATCTTCCTTTTGTTATATTGGTTGGCCTAGCCTATTGGATGTATTATCGGGCGAAAAAAGGAGACAAAAAGGAGTAGATTCACTAAATTTGCACTCAAATAAAAATAGAATGAGCAAAATAAGGATTACAAAACAGTTTGGTTTCGAAACCGGTCACGCCCTTTACGGTTATGATGGCAAATGCAAAAACGTGCACGGTCACAGTTATAAATTGTCGGTTACCGTAATTGGAACGCCCATAACCGACCGCAGCAATGCAAAATATGGGATGGTTATCGATTTTACGGATTTGAAAAAAATCGTGAAAGAAGAAATCGTTGACCAATTTGACCACGCCTCTGTTTTCAACGGAACCACACCGCATATTGAACTGGCAAACGAATTAAAATCCCGAGGTCACCACGTAATTTTGGTCGATTACCAACCTACGAGCGAAAATATGGTAGTCGATTTTTCAAAAAGAATTATCGGTAGATTGCCCGAAAATATCAAACTTTTTTCCTTGAAATTGCAAGAAACCGAATCTTCGTTCGCTGAATGGTTTGCGAGTGATAATTTGTAATTCAAAATCTCCATTTCAATTTTATGCAAATCACGCCCAACAAAAAAATATATTTCGCTTCCGACCAGCATTTTGGTGCGCCAACTCCTGAATTGAGTTTTCCCAGAGAACAAAAATTTGTAGCATGGCTAGACGAAGTCAAAAAAGATGCAGAAGTGATTTTTCTACTGGGTGATTTATTTGATTTTTGGTTCGAATACAAAACCGTTGTTCCCAAAGGATTTGTGCGCGTTTTGGGCAAATTGGCCGAAATTCGCGACAGCGGCATTCCTATTTATTTCTTTGTGGGTAACCACGATTTGTGGATGAACGATTATCTCGAAAAAGAACTCAACATCCCGGTTTACCACGACAATCAAGAATATACTTTCAACAGAAAAACTTTTTTGGTAGGTCACGGCGACGGAAAAGGACCCGGCGACAAGGGTTACAAACGAATGAAAAAAGTCTTCACCAATCCTTTTTCAAAATGGTTGTTTCGATGGCTTCATCCCGACATTGGCGTAAAACTGGGACATTATCTATCGGTGAAAAACAAACTGATTTCTGGCGATGAAGACGTGAAATTCCTTGGCGAAGACAACGAATGGTTGATACTTTATTCCAAAAGAAAACTAGAAACCAAACATTACAATTACCTTGTTTTTGGTCACCGTCATTTACCGATGATTGTTCCTGTTGGCGAAAATGCCGAATATGTCAATCTAGGCGACTGGATTAGTTATTTTACGTATGGCGTTTTTGATGGCGAAACTTTTGAAGTGAAGAAATTTGAAACAAAATAATTTTACCACATAGGCATATATAAGTTTTAATTAAATTTTTCTCATTCAAAAGCAAAACTAAATTAACAGGCAATCTTTAGAACCCCAAGAAAATGAATGCAAAAATTGAAATCAAGGAAATACCAACATTAGAATTGGCTTTCATTACACAAATTGGACACGAAGGATTGGGAAATGCTTACGCCAAACTAATGAAATGGGCAATTCCAAAAGGACTTTTGAATAAAGATTCGAAAATGGCAACCATTTACCACGACAGCTTTAAAATCACCGATCCCGACAAAGTCAGAATGAGTGCCTGCTTGATTTTAAACGAAAAAACCGAAGTTGATGGTGAAATTGGCTTGACCACCATCGAAAAAGGGAAGTTTATTGTGGGTCATTTTGAAATTGGAATCCACGAATTTGAAAAATCCTGGACGGGTCTTTTTATTTGGATGAACGAAAATGGATATAAAAAAGCAGAACGAAATCCGTTTGAAATTTACCACAACAACTTTAACGAACATCCTGAAAAAATCGCCATTGTTGATTTTTACATTCCAATAGAAAATTAATCGTTTCCTTATTTTTCCTTCAAAAACAAAAGCGACACCCAATAAATCACCACTGCAAGAGGAACTGCCGTCAGCAACCAACCACCCAAACCACAAAGTAATTCGAAAGAAAGATGACTCAGGGTTTGGAAAAAACTATTTTGGAAGGAATTGATAATTTCATCGACCGTATGAGGATTTCTAGGAACGGAAAAAATAAATTCTCCCACTCGAATAAACGGAATTATCAATAAAATCTGTACCGGCCACATCAAATAACTGAGCGAAATCATCACGGGTAAATTCAATTTTCGTTTGAGGGAAACCGTAGTAATCAAAAAAGTGCTCACCCCAAGAATCGGAATAGTAGAAATTAATCCCGAAACAATAATGCTCTGACTCAATTCCTTTGATGTTAAACCTTGTTTTAAAAGAGTCGTGGTTTTGTCTTTTGCTTTATTTAAAAGGGTTTTCAATTATTTATGGTTTTCGTGATCTTCCATATCTCTTTGCAAATCTAATGTTCTAAATCCTGGCAATTTGATTCCTGTAAAAACTACGATTAAAAGCGTCATGCTTCCACCAAAAACAACCGCAGAAACCGTGCCCATCAATTTGGCTGTCAATCCACTTTCGAAAGCGCCTAATTCATTTGAAGAACCTACAAAAATCGAATTTACCGCAGCCACGCGCCCTCGCATAGAATCGGGAGTTTTGAGTTGCAAAATCGTCTGGCGAATCACCACCGAAATTCCATCGGTAACGCCGCTCATAAACAAAGCAAAAACCGACAACCAAAACCAAGTGGAAAGTCCAAATACGATGATACAAACTCCAAAACCAAAAATGGCTGCCAATAATTTAATTCCCGCGTTTTTATAAAAAGGCAAATGAGCCGAAACAAACATCGTCAACAAAGCACCCACAGCTGGTGCAGCTCTTAAAATACCAAAGCCTTCTGGACCCACTTTCAAAATATCTTGAGCAAAAATAGGTAAAAGTGCCACGGCTCCACCAAAAAGAACTGCCACCATATCAAGCGTTAAAGCGCCCAAAACGGATTTGTTGGTGTAAACAAATTTGATGCCTTCTTTCAAACTTTCCATAACGGGTTCTCCGATTTTTGGATTCAAAATAGGCTTTTTAGAAATTTGTGTCAAAATCAATAATGAAAAAACAGAACAGGCAAAAATGGAACACATCGACCAATGCACGCCTATCCAAGTAATGGAAAATCCCGCCACGGCAGGCCCAACAACCGAACCAATTTGCCAAACCGAACTACTCCAAGTGGCTGCATTTGGATAGACTTTTTTAGGAACAATTAAAGACAATAGCGAAAAAATGGTCGGCCCCAAAAAAGAACGCACCAAGCCTCCTAAAAACACTAAAAAATAAATAGAATATAAAATCGTATCGGTTGACCAATGGGTTACTATTCTCGGCCAGGTCAATAAAAACAAGCCAAAACTAATGATGGAAAAACCAAAAATACATTTGACCAACATTCCTTTTTTCTCCTTTTGATCGACAATATGTCCCGCAAATAAAGCCATTGCAATGGCTGGAATCACTTCCATTAATCCAATCATTCCCAGTGAAAGGGCACTTTTGGTCAGACTATAGACTTCCCATTCGATGATGATAAACTGCATTGACCAAGCAAAAACCATTGCAAATCGCAACACCAAAAACAGATTAAATTCTTTGTACCGCAAGGCTGCGTAGGGATCTCTAACTTTAACTTCCATAATTTTATTTAATATCCTTCAATCGCAATTGAACGGAAGTTTTACCGTTCCATTCGTTTTCATCAATACAATACACCGCTTCAAACGGTTTTTTATTGGTTGTCAATTCCATTTTATTTCCTAATCCAAAACCAATGGTCGCCATTCCTTCCGAATTATTTTGGCGTACAAAAAGTTTCAAATGTTCTTCGTCAGCTCCCAATTTTTGGGCATAACCCGTGTCTTTCACATTTTTGGTCAAGAAAACGGGCGTCATATTTTGGGGGCCAAAAGGTTCAAATTGTTTCAAAATTCGGGTTAGTTTTGGCGTAATATCCGATAAATTAATTTCAGCATCTATCGAAATTTCTGGTGTCAACATATCGGGATGAATCGTTTCTTGAACCACTTTTTCGAAAGCATTTTTGAAAGCCAAATAATTTTCTTCCAGCAAAGTCATTCCCGCTGCATACATATGACCGCCAAATTGCTCCAAATGTTCCGAACAAGCTTCCAAGGCATTATAGACATCAAATCCTTTTACCGAACGAGCAGAAGCAGCATATTTATCGCCACTTTTGGTAAAAACCAAGGTCGGACGATAATAGGTTTCTATCAATCTCGAAGCCACAATTCCTATCACGCCTTTGTGCCAATCTTCCTGAAAAACCACTGTCGTGAAACGTTTTTCTTCATTATTTTCCAGAATTTGACCCAGAGCTTCTTTGGTAATTTGTTTGTCTAAATCTTTTCGTTCTGAATTATAAGCTTCAATTTCGGAGGCAAACTGTTGCGCTTGTTCAAAATCAAATTCTGTCAACAATTCCACCGCGTGATTGCCGTGTTTGATTCTTCCCGCCGCATTGATTCTCGGCGCAATAATAAAAACAACATCGGTAATATCTAAAGTTTTCTTTTTGATTTGATGACCCGAGACCGAAGGTCGAACGGACGAAGTAATTAAGGCTTTAAAACCCGGTCTCGGGTCAGCGTTGATAACCTGCAAACCAAAATAAGCCAAAACCCTGTTTTCACCCGTCATCGGAACAATATCAGCGGCAATTGCAGTCGCCACCAAATCCAAATAGGAAGTCAAATCTTCTATGGTTTGGTTTCGGTTTTCACCCAAAGCTTGAATCAATTTAAACCCAATGCCACAACCACATAATTCATCGTAAGGATAATTGCAATCATCTCGTTTTGGATCTAAAACGGCAACCGCTTCGGGTAAAAATTCTCCCGGACGGTGATGGTCACAAATAATAAAATCGATATTTTTATCTTTGGCGTAAGCCACGTGATCGATAGATTTTATTCCGCAATCCAAAGCAATTATGAGCGAAAAACCATTGTCGTCGGCAAAGTCGATTCCTTTGAAAGAAACGCCATAACCTTCGTCATACCGATCTGGAATATAAGTTGCAACATTCGGGTAATAGGTTTTTAAATAAGACGAAACTAATGAAACCGCAGTCGTTCCATCGACATCATAATCGCCAAAAACGAGAATATTTTCGCCCTTTTCAATTGCCAATTCTATGCGTTCGACTGCTTTGTCCATATCTTTCATCAAGTATGGATTATGCAAATCTGCTAAAGTGGGACGAAAAAATTGTCGGGCTTGTTCGAAAGTTTCAATGCCACGTTGCACTAAAAGTGTTGCTACAAATTGCTCCACATTCAAAGCTTCAGCAAGTAGTTTTACCTTTTCTCCCGAAGGCTTTGGTTTTATGTTCCAGCGCATATAAAATTTCGAATTGAGAATTAGGTTTTTTGTACTCCCACAAATTTAGTTTAAAATAGCTAAAGAATTTAAGTGCAAAAAAAAATAATAGCAAATTCGCAAATTTTATAAAATCATTGAAAAAATCTGCGAATCTGCGGTGAAAAATTTTTTATTCTGGACTTTCATTCCTTGATGATTTATTTTCTTTAGTGATTGTTTTTCCTGCAACCACCACCACAATTTCTCCTTTCGGCGGTTTATTTTTAAAATGAGTCAAAACTTCACGAGTCGTTCCACGAACATTTTCTTCGTGCAATTTGGATAATTCTCTGGAAACGCAAATTTGGCGGTCTTCGCCAAAATAGGTAATAAATTCCGCTAAAGTTTTGACTAATTTATGTGGTGAAACATATAAAATCATTGTTCGGGTTTCTTCGGCGAGCGCCAAATATCGGGTTTGTCTTCCTTTTTTCTCTGGCAAAAATCCTTCAAAAATAAAACGGTCATTGGGTAATCCGCTGTTGACTAAAGCAGGTACAAATGCGGTTGCACCTGGCAAGCATTCCACCTCAATTTTGTTTTCGACACAAGCACGAGTCAACAAAAATCCTGGATCTGAAATAGCTGGAGTTCCCGCATCCGAAATCAAAGCGATTTTTTCTCCGGCTTTCAAACGAGTAATTAAATTCTCGACTGTTTTGTGTTCGTTGTGCATGTGATGGCTGTGCATATGCGTGCCAATCTCAAAATGTTTCAATAATTTTCCACTAGTTCGGGTGTCTTCTGCCAAAATCAAATCTACTTCTTTTAGAATTCTAATGGCTCGAAAAGTCATATCTTCAAGATTCCCAATTGGAGTTGGAACAATATATAGTTTCCCCATTTAATCGAATTTTTTCTCGATGATATCCATAAACCGTTTTTCGTAATCCTCTTTGCCTTCCCAATTATTGTAATCTGGTTTTACCATTTCTTCGATAAAACTTTGGGCTTCCTCAAAATTATTGAAAGTAATTAATTGATTTATCACACGACTATAATCTTCATCGCTATTACCAAAAAGATTTTTTACAAAAGCAATCTTATCATTTAAGCCAATACTGATTCCAGTAGCAAGCTTGTCATTTATGGTTTTAGTTTCAGTCTTTTCAGAAATGGAGACTTCAACTTTTGAAACGATTTCTTTTGGAATCTCAAAATCCATCGGAGATGTCAATTCTTTTTTGGGTTCGGCTTTCACAAAAAGTGTTTCAGAATAATTGGCACCCAATAATTCTTCAAACGAAATCTGAATAGCTTCGGCTTTTTTAGGAGTAGCAATTTCTGCCTCTTCTTCTGTGTCTAATTCAAAAGCAGGTGTAAATCCTAATTCAACAGGGTTTGTTGGTTCTTCTTCTAAAACTTCTTCACCTTCTTCGTCGGGTTCTGTCTCATTAAAGTCAGTTTCAGTTTCAGCCTCAATAGCATCCAAAACGATGTCATCATTGACAACTTCTTCCTCAAGATTTTCTATAATCTCTTCTTGAACTTCTTCCTCTTCGGCTGGTTCTATTTCATTGAATTCAGCATCGGAAGCTTCTAGAATTTCTTCCTCCATAATGGTGTCATCCTCTTCAATAATTTCATCTTCAGCAACAATTTCTATTTTTGAAGTAGCGGGTTTAAATTCTGACAAATGATTTTCTTCGAAAAATTGTTTCATTTTTGCGACAACTTCGGCTTGACCAATAGTTGGTTTTGCTCCTCCAAAATGCTCTTCGACAAATTTTAAAACAGCCAGTTTTTCATATAATTTCTGCGTTTCAACACACAATTGATTGATGTCTGATTTGTTTTTCATTTGCAACACTCGGTGTGCAATGCTCATTAAGTCGGCTTCCAATTTTTTCTTCATAACTTTTGAAATTATAGTGAGTAAGGTATGTCTTTTTTAATAAATTTGTTTTCGTTACAAAGTAATAAAAATTATTCATTTCTAAAGTCCGAAAAATACAAAATGTTTCTCGAAAATACAGTAAATCATAAAGAACAATTTGGTTGGATCGAAGTTATTTGCGGTTCAATGTTCTCGGGCAAAACCGAGGAACTCATTCGCAGACTTAAGAGAGCGCAATTTGCCAAACAAAAAGTAGAAATTTTCAAACCCGAAATTGATACGCGCTATCATGACGAAATGGTGGTGTCGCACGATGCCAATGAAATTCGTTCTACTCCTGTGCCTGCTGCGGCCAATATTGCGATTTTAGCACAAGGTTGCGACGTAGTTGGCATTGACGAAGCTCAGTTTTTTGATGACGAAATCGTAAAAATTTGCAACGATTTGGCCAATCAAGGTATTCGTGTTATTGTTGCAGGATTGGATATGGATTTTAAAGGAAATCCTTTTGGTCCAATGCCTGCCTTGATGGCTACTGCCGAATATGTGACCAAAGTGCACGCTGTTTGTACACGAACAGGAAATTTGGCAAATTACAGTTTTAGAAAAACCGATAACGACAAACTAGTTATGCTGGGCGAAACTGAAGAATATGAGCCTTTGAGTCGTGCCGCTTATTTTTATGCGATGAAAAAGGATGAGGAGAAATAATTGTCTGACATTTTTAAAAGTATAGAATTCTGAAATTATTTTTTGTTAGGAAAAAGCCAATTTTATTTCTTGTAAGCTTTTATTATGTATTTTTATACATACGAATAAGTCATTATTGAGAATCGTTTTTTTATTTAAAAACGCGCAATTCCAGTAATGACAAGCACTAAATATTTTATTACACTCCAAAAAAGTTAGACACTTGACTTTATCTATCCAAAACATCGAAAAAATTCTTCACGCCAAAAGGGTTGGAGATAGTAACGGAATAATCGACACAATTTCTATCGATAGCCGTTCCTTGCAAAACAATAAAAACACCTTGTTTTTTGCTTTAGTTGGCCCTAATAACGATGCTCATATTTACATTTCAAACCTCATTGAAAAAGGCGTTCAAACCTTTGTTGTCACACACATTCCTAAAGGATTAGAAAACAAAGCCGTTTTCTTAGTTGTCGAAAACACTTTGGAGGCCTTGCAACGATATGCGGCTTATCATAGAAGTCTTTTTAAATTTCCTGTTTTTGGTTTGACAGGAAGCAACGGAAAAACCATCGTCAAAGAATGGTTGAACTTTCTTTTGAATCCAGACTTCAACATCATTCGAAGCCCAAAAAGCTACAATTCGCAAGTAGGCGTTCCTTTGTCGGTGATTTCTATTAACGACAAACACAATCTGGGGATTTTTGAAGCGGGAATTTCAAAAATGAATGAGATGGAAAAATTGGAAAACATCATCCGTCCAACCATCGGAATCATTACTAATATTGGCACCGCACACGATGAAGGTTTTGAAGATTTGGAAAAAAAAATCAAAGAAAAACTAAAACTTTTCAAGCATTCGAAACTCATCATTTATCAAAAAAATAAAATTATTGATGCCTTAATCAAATCCAAAATAAAATCATTTTCTTGGAGTTTCAACGATGAAACTGCTGATGTTTTTATTTCAAAAAAAGAAATTCAAGACAAAACGACGCTTCAAGTTCATTATGGCAAAGAAAATTTCGATGTACAAATTCCTTTTCAGGACGAGGCTTCGGTAGAAAATGCAGCTACTTGTTTGATGGTTTTATTGAGTTTTAAATACGATAAAAAAACCATTCAAAACCGTATGCAGTGGTTGTATCCTGTTGAAATGCGCTTGAAAGTCAAAAACGGAATTAACAAAACAACCCTTATTGATGATAGTTACAGCTGCGATTTTCAATCGTTGAAAATTGCTTTGGATTTTCTTGAAAGTCAAAAACAATACAAAAACAAAACACTCATTCTTTCAGATATTTTTCAAAGCGGTTTGTCTAATGAAGAATTATATACCAAAGTGGCTCAATTGTTAAAAAACAATAAAGTAAATCGTGTAATTGGTATTGGCGAAACCATCTCGGCATTCAAAAACAAATTTACTAACTGCACTACTTTTAAAACCACGGCCGATTTTTTTCTTAATTTCAATTATTTGAATTTTGTAAATGAAACCATTTTGATCAAAGGAGCCAGACATTTTCAATTTGAAGAAATTGTTGCTGCATTAGAAGAAAAAACACACGAAACTATTCTGGAAATCAATCTGAACTCCATAAGCCACAATTTGAGTTTTTTTAAATCGAAATTAAAACCCACGACCAAAATGATGGTAATGGTAAAGGCTTTTGGTTATGGAAGCGGCGGATTTGAAATTTGCAAACTTCTCGAACATCACAAAGTAGATTATTTGGGAGTGGCTTTTGCCGATGAAGGAATTTCGTTAAAAAATGCAGGGATTGTTTTGCCTATTATGGTTTTAAACCCTGAAACTACTAGTTTTTCGTCAATCATTCAGTATAAATTAGAACCCGAAATTTACAGTTTGAAAGGCCTAAATGCTTTCCTTAAAATAGCCGAAAAACGAAAATTAAAACATTTTCCCATTCATTTAAAACTCGACACGGGAATGCATCGTTTGGGTTTTGAAGAAGAAAATTTAGACGAGTTAATTGCCATTCTAAAAGACAATAAATTCGTAACCGTAAAAAGTGTTCTGTCGCATATGGCCACAAGTGATGATTTAGTACATCAAGAATTTGCCCATTCACAAATTACTTTATTCGAAAAATTGTCTTCCAAATTGATGTCTGAATTGCAAATAAAACCCATTCGTCACATCTTAAATACTTCTGGAATCAGTAATTTTCCACAAGCACAATACGATATGGTTCGCCTTGGCATTGGACTTTATGGTGTTTCTAATGACGCTGAAGAACAAAAATATTTAGAAAACGTTGGGACATTAAAATCTATTATTTCACAAATCAGATCCATTCAGGCTGGCGAAAGCGTGGGTTACGGAAGACGTTTTGTAGCCAATAAACCTTCGAAAATCGCTACAATTCCAATTGGTTATGCGGACGGAATTTCAAGACATTGGGGCAATGCCCTTGGGTTTGTGACTATCAATAATCAAAAAGCGACCATTATTGGCAGTGTTTGTATGGATATGTTGATGGTGGATATCACGGAAATTAATTGCAAAGAAGGCGACACGGTAATCATTTTTGGCGAAAGTCCATCAGTTACTTTTATGGCGCATCAATTGCAGACCATTCCTTATGAAATTCTGACTAGTATTTCACAAAGGGTAAAACGTGTTTTTTATCGAGAATAAGTTTTTTTAAAATAAAATAATTATATTCGTATTAATTTTAACTAAAAAACAGGGGAATTATGGGATTTTTCAAAGATTTTAAGGCTTCTTTAATGAAAGGAGACGTTTTAAGTTTAGCAACTGCGGTTGTAATAGGAGGGGCATTTGGAAAAATTGTTGGCTCGGCAGTCGATGATGTTATTATGCCAATTGTTGGTTTAATTACAGGTGGAATAGATTTTACACAAAAATTTGTTACACTTGACGGAAACAGTTATGATAATTTAGCCGCTGCAAAAACAGCTGGAGCTGCTGTAATTACTTATGGCAACCTTGTGCAAGCCGTTATTAATTTTGTGATTATTTCATTCTTCATTTTTGTAGTATTGAGAGCTGCCGAAAAAGCGAAAAAGAAAGAAGAAGTTGCTCCTGCTGCACCAGCTGGTCCAACTCAAGAAGAATTGTTAACACAAATTAGAGATTTGCTGAAAAAATAAATTTCCGCTACATTATATATTCTAACTAAACCACGCCTAAAAGCGTGGTTCTTTTTTATATTGTTATAAATATAACAATTTGTTATTTTTTGTGAACACGCTTGTTTTCATTCCATTATTCCTTATTTTTGCACTTCAAATTAGAAATAAAATTTAAAATAAATAATATGAAACTTGCAGTTGTAGGAGCCACTGGAATGGTTGGCGAAATAATGTTAAAAGTAATTGAAGAAACAAATTTTCCTTACACCGAATTAATTCTTGTTGCTTCTGAAAAATCAGTTGGAAAAGTAATCGAATTCAAAGGACAAAAACACACTGTAGTGGGATTGCAAACCGCTGTGGATATGAAAGCCGATATTGCTGTTTTTTCGGCAGGAGGTCAAACATCCTTAGATTGGGCACCAAAATTTGCTGCTGCAGGAACTACCGTAATCGACAATTCTTCGGCTTGGAGAATGGATCCAACCAAAAAATTAATTGTTCCTGAAATCAACGCAAACGAATTGACCAAAGATGATAAAATCATCGCCAATCCAAACTGTTCGACTATTCAAATGGTTTTGGCTTTAGCGCCTTTGCACAAAAAATACAACATCAAACGTGTGGTGGTTTCTACTTACCAATCTATCACTGGAACAGGAGTAAAAGCGGTACAACAATTCGAAAACGAATGTGCTGGAATTGAAGGCGATATGGTTTATAAATACAAAATCAATCGCAACTGTATTCCACAATGCGATAGTTTTGAAGCCAATGGTTACACCAAAGAAGAAATGAAATTATCGAACGAAACTAAAAAAATATTAGGTGATAATTGTGTTGCGGTTACTGCAACTGCTGTTCGTGTACCTGTTGTTGGTGGTCATAGCGAAGCCGTAAATGTGGAATTCAGCAACGATTTTGATGTGAACGAAGTTAGAACAATTCTTAGCCAAACTGAAGGGATTGTAGTTCAAGATAACCTAGATACTTTTACCTATCCAATGCCAAGATATTCTGAAGGTAAAAATGACGTTTTTGTAGGTAGAATTCGTCGTGACGAAAGCCAAGCCAATACTTTAAATATGTGGATTGTTGCGGATAACTTGAGAAAAGGAGCTGCAACAAATACTATTCAAATTGCGCAATATTTGGTAGCACACAATTTGGTGTAAACCATTTTAATATAAAACTAAATCCGGCTAGCTTTAAAAAATTTTAAAGTTAGCCGGATTTTTTATTTGCTATAACTACCTTTGCATCCAATGAAAAAGAAATTTGTCATAGTAAATTCTTTCTTGATGTTGACAGTATTGTTCGCAATGCTGTTTCAATTTGTGCATAGTTATGAGCACTTATTCAAACAAATTTCCGAAAAAGAATGTCTCCACAAATACACTTCTAGCAAAGAAATTACACATCAACACAATCATTTTGAGGATTGTGCTGTTTGTCATTTTACAATAAGTAGCTTTATCGCATCTGACATTTCTCATTTTAATTTTCAAAATACCAACTTCTCTTCGGGATATACTTTTTTCAAATCCAGAGAAATCACCCAGTTTTTTAAAGGAAGCTTATTTGCGCTTCGAGCTCCCCCTGTTTTTATAGTCTAAATTATTCTAACGCAAAAACATTAAGTTTTTGTGCAATTCTCGTATTTAACTATAAAATCATTTCAAATGAAAAAAATCATAACAACCCTATTTATAGGGATTTCGGCTATTCTTCATGCACAAGAAACCGTAGAAAAAAAACAAGACACTATTCATAAAAACAAACCTTTTACACTAGACGAAGTGATCGTTTCAACAGCTTTCAATAAAATTCAATCACAAAATGTGATGAAAGTGGAACATTCGACCATCAAGAAATTACAACAAAAAGGAACTGCAACTCTAATCGAAGGCTTAGCAACTATTCCCGGAGTTTCACAAGTTTCAACAGGAACTTCTATAGGAAAACCTGTTATTCGCGGTTTGAGTGGCAATCGAGTTTTAGTCTATTCACAAGGCGTTCGAATCGAAAATCAACAGTTTGGTGATGAACATGGTTTAGGATTAAATGATGCTGGAATCGAAAGTGTAGAAGTCATAAAAGGGCCAGCTTCCTTACTTTATGGTTCGGATGCTTTAGGAGGTGTATTGTATTTTAATCCTGAAAAATTTGCTGATTCAGGCACTTTTAAAGCCAATTTCAGTCAGAAATTTTTCTCCAACACAATGGGAAGCAATTCGTCATTGGGACTGAAAACCTCAACCGAAAATTGGAAATTCTTAGCACGTGGAACTTATAACACGCATTCGGATTATAAAATTGCTAATGGCGATCGAGTTACAAACACTCGTTATCAAGAAACCGATTTCAAAACTGGAATTGGCTACAGCAATTCGAAATTTTCGAGTGTTTTTCGCTACAATTATAATGATTTAGATTTGGGAATTCCAGAAGAAGGCATTGCAGAACAAACCACCAATAAGAAAACAGCTTATCCAAAACAAGGCGTTTTCAATCATTTATTGAGCTTAAACAATACTTTGTTTTTTGAAAAATCAAAATTGGATATCGATTTGGGTTATATCTCAAATGATAGAAGTGAATTTGAGGATAGTGAAGTTGCCGTATTGCACATGAAATTGAACACTTTCAATTATGATGCAAAATACCATTTGCCGAAATTTGGAAAATTAGAATCCATTGTTGGAGTTCAAGGAATGCATCAAACCAATACCAATTCGGGCGAAGAATATTTGATTCCCGATGCTACTACCAATGATTTTGGTGTTTTTGGAACAGGCCATTATCAATGGAAATCGAATGTTTTGCAAGCAGGATTGCGTTTCGACAATAGAAAAATAACCACAACCGCACACGGAATTTTGGGTGAAGAAGGTTCATTCGAAGCCATCGACAAATCGTTTGATAGTTTTAATGCTTCTTTGGGATATAAAACCAATTTAATCAAAGATTTATCGTTGCGATTGAATGTAGCTTCTGGATTTAGAGCGCCCAATTTGGCCGAACTAACCTCAAACGGAGTTCACGAAGGAACCAATCGATATGAAGTAGGAAATCCTGATTTAAAAACCGAACAAAATGTTCAAACCGATCTAAATTTAGAATATAATAATAGCCACCTCGAATTTTTCGTAAACGGATTTTACAACCACATCAACAATTATATTTATACTTCTCCAACTGGAACTGTACTAGACAATAATGATGTTTTCGAGTATATTCAAAATGATGCTAAATTGTTTGGTGGAGAAATTGGATTGCATTTTCACCCTCATCCATTAGATTGGTTGCATTATGAAACCAGTTTTGAAACCGTTACTGGAAAGAAACAAGACGGCGATTATTTGCCTTTAATTCCTGCCAATAATTGGAACAACACTATTAGAGCCGAATTTAAAATTAAAAATTGGCTGGAAGATGGGTATGCTAGTTTAAATGTTTCAACCACTTTCAATCAAGATAATGTAAATGATTTCGAAACCAAATCAAATGGTTATACCTTGTTGAATTTAGGTTTTGGAGGGAAAGTAAGTATAGGAAAAACAACTTTTAACGTAAATTTGAATGGAAATAATTTGCTAAACAAGCAATATATCTCTCATCTTTCTCGTTTAAAAACCGACGGTATTCCTAATATTGGAAGAAATATTGTTCTGGGTTTGAATTTTAATATCTAAGATTTTACCTTGTTTTTGTCAAGAAATAGGACTATATTTGTAAACAACCTTTAAACAAAAATTATATGAAAAAAGTGTCTTTATTATTTATTTTTGCAATGTTCTTAACTTTTGCAAATAGTTTTGGACAAGCCCGCAAAGAATTAAACTTTGGTCTTGTAGGCATTAATTATGAAATTCCTGTTCATAAGGATATTACTATTGCCCCAGGTGTAGGGACTAATTTTGACTTAGATTGGATCAATCTTGGTGTGAAGGGTAATTACTACTTTGATAATGCATTTGGAATTTCAGATTCTGCTTGGGATGTGTACGGTGGTTTAAATGTTGGATATTCTATTTACAATGGAGATAATGATCTTGATAATAGTAGCGACCTTAACCTTGGTCTTCAAGTTGGAGGACGTTATTTTTGGAACGACAAATGGGGTCTTTATTTAGAAATAGCAGGTGGAAATGTTTCTGGAATGTCTCCTGCAATTGGATTAACTGTGAAATTGTAAAATATCACAACTTATTTTATATCAAATGCCTGAGAATTTTCTCGGGCATTTTTTTTGTTTTTGAAAATCCACCAACCATTTTTGACCACATTATCAATATAAAAAAACCTGACAATTTTCATCATCAGGTTTTCTCTATTATCTATTCGTCTTTTATCTAAAAAGTCTAAATATTAATCATTCAATTTCAAAACAGCCATAAACGCTTCTTGCGGAATTTCAACATTTCCAACGAGTCTCATACGTTTTTTACCTTTTTTCTGTTTTTCCAATAGCTTACGTTTACGGGAAATATCTCCACCATAACATTTGGCGGTAACGTCTTTACGTAAGGCTTTTATCGTTTCACGAGCAATGATTTTGGCTCCAATTGCTGCCTGAATAGGGATATCAAATTGCTGTCTCGGAATCAGTTCACGCAATTTTTCACACATTTTTTTACCAATGTTGTACGCATTGCTTTCGTGAATTAAAGCTGAAAGCGCATCGACAGATTGCGCATTCAATAAAACGTCCAATTTCACTAATTTAGAAGTACGCATTCCAATTGGCGAATAATCAAACGAAGCATAACCTTTGGAAACGGTTTTCAATCTATCGTAAAAATCGAATACAATTTCGGCCAAGGGCATATCGAAATTCAATTCCACTCTTTCGGTTGTCAAATACGTTTGGTTAGTAATCAAACCACGTTTTTCGATACACAAACTCATTACGTTACCTACAAAATCGGCTTTGGTAATGATGGTAGCTTTGATGTAAGGTTCTTCTACTCTGTCCAAACTCGAAGGTTCTGGCAAATCAGAAGGATTGTTGACTACCAATGCAGTTTCAGGATTTTTCTTGGTATAAGCCAAATACGAAACGTTGGGAACGGTTGTAATCACGGTCATATCGAACTCGCGTTCCAATCGTTCCTGGATGATTTCCATATGCAACATTCCCAAGAATCCGCAGCGGAAACCAAAACCTAAAGCGGCCGAACTTTCGGCAGCAAATACAAGCGAAGCATCGTTCAGTTGTAGTTTTTCCATCGAAGCTCTTAACTCTTCAAAATCTTCAGTGTCAACAGGATAAATTCCAGCAAAAACCATTGGTTTCACATCTTCGAAACCCGTAATCATATTGGTGGTTGGCGTTTTTGCATCGGTCAAAGTATCACCAACTTTTACTTCTTTAGCCTCTTTAATTCCAGAAATCAAATAACCAACATCGCCTGTCGAAATAACATTTTTTGGAACTTGGTTTAATTTCAAAGTCCCTACTTCGTCGGCAAAATATTCATTGCCTGTAGCCATAAATTTAATCTTCTGACCTTTCTTGATTTCTCCGTTTTTCACACGGAAAATAACCTCGATTCCACGAAACGGATTGTAATGTGAATCGAAAATCAAAGCTTGTAGAGGTTCGTCTTTATTTCCTTTGGGTGCTGGAATTTTTTCGATAATGGCGGCCAAAATATTTTCGACACCAAAACCAGTTTTTCCAGAAGCGTGAATAATATCTTCTAATTTACAGCCTAATAAATCAATAATATCGTCGCTCACTTCCTCAGGATTGGCACTTGGTAAATCTACTTTATTCAGAACAGGAATAATTTCCAAGTCGTTTTCCAAAGCCAAATACAAATTCGAAATCGTTTGTGCTTGAATACTTTGCGCTGCATCTACAATCAAAAGCGCGCCTTCGCAAGCCGCAATCGAACGGGAAACCTCATACGAAAAATCCACGTGGCCGGGAGTATCAATCAAGTTCAGGATGTATTCCTCGCCCTTGTATTTGTATTCCATCTGAATGGCGTGACTTTTTATGGTAATCCCACGTTCGCGTTCCAAGTCCATATTGTCTAGCAATTGGGCTTTTTCTTCACGAGCCGTAACGGTTTGGGTTGCGCCTAGAAGTCTGTCGGCAAGTGTGCTTTTACCGTGATCAATGTGTGCAATAATGCAAAAATTTCGTATATGTTTCATTCTCTGTGTATGTCAATTTATGTCCAACTGAGCGCAGTCGAAGTTTGGGCGTGACCACAAGGGTCGGGCTATCCGCTATATCTTTTGTTCCTCTATCGCTTCACAAAAGGATGTCGCTACTATCCCTCACGCAATTAATCTGCAAATATAGTTTAAATTCAACAGTTTCAAAGTCCTTACAATCACAAACTACTTGGATTAAGATTTAAGCTAAGCGCATTAGCTAAAAATAGCCACAGATTCACAGATTTTAACACAAAAACGATTTAAACTCAGTCGCTTTCAACGCCGAGTTAGACTTTTAAAATCATAAAAATCAGCTTTTCAATAAACCTAATCTGTGAATCTGTGGCTAAATAGCCATCTGTTTGATTTGGTCTTTATTCTTTTATCTTTTTTCTATTCTCTTAAATCAGCTATCTTTGCAAAAAAATTACCCTTGATAAAGATTGGCAACATAGAACTTCCTGATTTTCCGTTACTTCTTGCACCTATGGAAGATGTGAGCGATCCGCCATTTCGCAGATTGTGCAAACAACACGGAGCCGACTTGATGTATTCCGAATTTATTTCCTCCGAAGGATTAATTCGAGACGCCATCAAAAGCCGAATGAAATTGGATATTTTCGATTACGAACGCCCCGTTGGCATCCAAATTTTTGGTGGTGACGAAGAAGCAATGGCGTTGTCGTCCAAAATTGTTTCTACCGTAAATCCAGATTTGATAGATATTAATTTTGGTTGTCCCGTAAAGAAAGTGGTTTGCAAAGGAGCCGGAGCCGGAGTCTTGAAAGATGTAGATTTGATGATTCGACTAACGCAAGCCGTTATAGACAGCACTCATTTGCCGGTAACCGTGAAAACCCGTTTGGGTTGGGATGATACTTCCATCAATATTGATGAGGTTGCCGAGCGTTTGCAGGATATTGGGGTAGCTGCTTTGAGCATTCACGCCCGAACACGTGCCCAAATGTATAAAGGCCATTCGGATTGGTCACACATCGCCCGAGTGAAAAATAATCCTAGAATAACAATGCCCATTTTCGGAAATGGAGATATTGATTCGCCCGAAAAAGCATTGCAATACAAAAACGATTACGGCATCGACGGAATTATGATTGGTCGTGCAGCCATTGGTTATCCTTGGATTTTCAACGAAATCAAACATTACTTCAATACGGGTGAACATTTGGCAAAACCCACCGTTGTTGACAGAGTCGAAGCTGTTCGCAATCACCTCACTTGGGCAATGGAATGGAAAGGCGAACGTCTCGGTATTGTGGAAACTCGTCCGCATTATACCAATTATTTCAAAGGTATCCATTCGTTTAAAACATTCAGACAAAAGCTGGTAACACTTGATAAGCCTGAAGAATTATTTGCTCATTTGAATGAAATTGAAGCGGCTTATGCAGGTTATGAGGTAGTTTAATTTAGGCTATTCGGCTATACATTTGTCTAAAGTCGATGACATTTTCTTCAAAATATCGAATCTAAAACCCATTTCATAAAATTGGATGATTCCTTTTTTTCTACAATTATATTGGTAGGGTATCCATTCATTAAATGAATTTTTATGGGCGTTTTTTATTAGGATATTTTAAGAATTAGTGCGATTTTTTATGTAGTGAAATAGAATAATTAAATTTCTTTTTTTCTTTCCGAACAGTAGCAATCAAATAACGAGATCCACTAATGAGTTTTTTCTTTTGTTGAAAGGATAAAAACAATGCAATATAATCTTTGCACCCTTGCGACTTTTCGGTTAATCTTCCACTTCCAAATCCACAAACGAAAAACTATTTCCGCTGAACAACCCTTTGTCGGATAATTTCAGGTCGGGAATTACGAGCAAAGCCATAAACGAAAGCGTCATAAAAGGCGCTTTCAAATGGCTGCCCAATTCTTTCGCCATTGCATCAATTTCTTGGTATAATTTTCCTGTTTCCCAGCCGTTTTTGTCGCTCATAATTCCGGCAACGGGCAACGGCAACATCTTGTTTTCGGAACCATTCACGGCACAAACTCCGCCTGTGTTTTTAATAATCAGGTTCACCGCATTGCAGATTTCCTCGTCGGAAGTTCCCACTACTACAATATTATGACAATCATGCGCCACGGAACTGGCAATCGCACCTTTTTTTAATCCAAAATTCTTGATGAAAGCAATAGCAGGTTTTGTGTTTTCATAGCGATTGACAACAGCCATTTTAAGAATATCATTTTCGGTATCTGAAACGATTTTTCCGTCAACAATTAAAGGCCGATGATGTATTTCATTGGTAATCAATTGTCCTTCTAAAGCTTCAATTACCCTGATTTTTGAAGCTGAACCTGAAATAGTAAAATCACTAATTTCTTTGGAAGTAATATTGAAATTATTAGGAGTTTTATATGGAATGTGCTTTACAAAAGACTCTCCATTCTTAGCAACTAATTCCCCATTGATATAGGTTTGTTTTACTTTGAAGTTAGTCAAATCTTCGACCACAATAAAATCAGCAGCATCGTTTTCTTTCAATAAACCCACATTCATTTTGTAATGATTCACAGGATTCACGCAAGCCACTTGCAAGATTTTGAAAACGTCAATCCCTTTGGCAACAGCACGAGCACACAAGGAGTCAATATGACTTAAAATCAAATCGTCAGGATGTTTGTCATCTGAACAAAACATCATATTCTCGTAATTTTCAGGAAGCAAATCGATGAGTGCTTCGAAGTTTTTGGCGGCACTTCCTTCACGGATAATTATCTTCATTCCAAGAGACAATTTTTCTTCGGCTTCTTCAAAACTGAAGCATTCGTGGTCGGTTGTAATTCCTGCCGAAATGTATTTTTTCGCTGCTTCACCTCTCAATCCTGGAGCGTGACCATCAACTGGTTTGTTAAAATATTTTGCCCATTGAATTTTTTTCAAAACTTCAGCATCATCAAATAAAACTCCGGGATAATTCATCATTTCGGCCAAATAATAAATATCGGGAGAAGCCATTAATTCCTTGATTCCATTTGAATCGATTGTCGCTCCGGCAGTTTCGAAAGTGGTCGCAGGAACACAAGACGGTGCGCCAAAATGGAATTTCAACGGCACTTTTTTACTGTTCTCAATCATATAATAAACGCCTGCCGAACCCAGAACATTAGCAATTTCGTGTGGATCAGAAATCGTGGCAACAGTTCCGTGAAGCACGGCAATTTTTGCAAACTCTGAAGGAACAAGCATCGAACTTTCGATATGAATGTGGGCATCGATAAATCCGGGCATAATGTAATTTTGCACCTCGTGTTTTTTCTCGATTATGGAAGTTATTTTTCCGCTTTCGACAGTGATTTCGCCAGCATAAATACGTCGGTTTTCGATATCGACAATTTGTCCTTGAATTTGCATTTTGGATTGATTTTGAATAATAATCAAAAGTACAATCTTTTGATTTAGCTTATTAAGTTTTACCAGAGATTCGCAGATTTTTTTCAAATTTTAGTCTTTAAATTTTGATAATAAATTAAAAATTTGCGAATTTGCGGTGAGAAATAATTCAAATAATAAATTATATAATGACCATTACCACTTTTTTAGAAAAACTAAAACAAACACCAAACTCCATTACTTTTCCAGAAACTATTGCAATAATTGAGGAAAATTACGATTTTACGCCAACCACTTTCGATAATGGAGCGCAGCATAATGAAGCAGGGCAAAACTCGGGTTCTTGTAAATTATTTGCTTTTGCGAAATTGCAAAATTTATCTCAAGCAGAAACTTTAGCTTGTTTTGGAGCCTATTATTTTGAAGAAGTATTAGACGATCCAGAAGGAACAAACCACCAAAATATTCGTAATTTTATGAAATTAGGATGGGACGGAATTCAATTTGAAGGAGAAGCTTTGAGGCTGAAGGTCTAAATTCATTGTAGAACGAAGCAATTGTAATTTCACTCAGTTATGAGATTGCTTCGTTGCTCGTAATTTCAAATTGGAAAAAATAAATCTACAAATTGCGGTATTAAATTTGATTTCACTCGAGTTTAGAATCCGTTTTTTGATGAATATTAATCCAACAACTTTTTACTCACTCTACTACTAGCAATCAACGATGCTATAAAACCAAGTGTGATAATTGTTGCAAGTACAATCAATACGTTTTCAATGTTAAAAACCACCGGATAAGCTAATGTTGGTGTAATCATTACTAATTCAAACTCTTGTTGTAGCAATACCAATCCAACACCTAAAAGAAGTCCAATAATCCCCCCAAAAACACTCAATAAAGTGCCTTGCAATAGGAATATTTTACGCAAATCTTTGATGTCAGTTCCTAGATTTAATAACGTTTTTAGGTTTCCTTTTTTGTCTAAAATCATCATAATTAATGCACCAATAAGATTGAAAAGAGCAATAATAATGACCAATGTAAATATTAAATACACGGCTATATTTTCAGTATTCAACATTTTATACAAAGATTCGTTGAGTTGAGCTCTATTCTTAATAGTAATTTTATTGTTGAAAATGTTTTGAAGTTTACCAATGATCGTATTTTCATCGGCATCTTTTTTAATTTTCAACTCTATTCCCGAAATTTGGTTGGTTTTGTATTCTAATAATTCTTGAGCCAAACCCAAATCGGCAAACACATACTTAGAATCCAAGTCTTCGCTAATGGCATAAATCCCAACTGGAATTAATGTCATTTTATTAAAAGCCTCATCGGGATTTTCAATATTACCTTTTCCTGGTCTTGGTGCCAAAACTTCCAAATAATGATTGTAATCCAACAAACCCATCGAGAATTCATTTGAAATACCATAACCAACAACTACTTGATAGGTGTCTTTTTTGAGCCAATCTCCGCTAAAAATGGTTTTTTTTATGGCATTTACTTGGTTGAAATTCTCATCTACCCCTTTCAAATAGGTAACTTGTTGTTTTCCATCAAAAGTAAACAAAACCCTTTCTTCGATGATTTTTGAATAAGAAACAACTCCTTCAATTTGTTCGATTTCAGTTTCTTGTGAAGCCGAAATTAAAAAAGATTTTCCTAGTGTACTTCTAATTTTTAAATCTGGATCAATATCATTTGAAAACGAAAGACTAAAAATTTTCAATCCACTAAAAACCGATAAAACCACAAACAAAGCCATTGCGCCAACAATGATTCCCACACTGGCAATTCGATTGATGATATTGATAGCATTGTTTTTACTACTGCTAAAAATATAACGTTTGGCTATGTAAAGAGGGAAATTCAACTTTTATTGAAATCTACGTTTTTCTAAAAGATCACGGTTTTCAATAGGATTGTCTTTGTTTGACAAAGCGTTGTCGATTTTTTCGATATAATCTAATGAATCGTCTATGAAGAATACTAAATTAGGCACTTTTCGCAATTGCAAGCGCACTCTTTGAGACAAATCGTGTTTAATTAATTTAGAATTTGTTTTTATTGCCACTAAAGTTTCTTGAGCTTTTTCTTGAGGAAATATGCTTAAATACACTGTAGCTACCGACAAATCGGTAGTCACACTAACCTTCGACACTGAAATTATCAAATTGGTAACTCCATTTTTTCTTACCTCACCTTGTAGAATATCAACCAAATCTTTTTGGATAACTCCACCTATTTTTTTCTGTCTATTTGTTTGTTCCATTGTGCAAAAATACTAATTTTTTGAGAGACAATCTTATAAAGTAGCTAAGACCTATATTTTTTAACTTTATTTAGTTCTTGATCATTTTAAAAACGTAAATTTAATTATTTTTAAAAATTCAAATTCAAGAGAAATATGAATAAAATAGAACATATAGGAATTGCTGTGACTAGCTTAGAAACTTCGACAATTATATATGAAAAACTATTTGGGTCAGCAGCTTACAAACAAGAAGAGGTTGTTTCAGAAGGTGTCAAAACAGCTTTTTTTAAGAACGGCCCCAATAAAATTGAACTATTAGAAGCAACAAATTCAGAAAGTCCAATTGCCAAATTTATAGCCAAAAAAGGAGAAGGAATTCATCACATCGCTTTTGAAGTAGATGATATAGTAGCCGAAATGGCTCGTTTAGAAAAAGAAGGATTTGTCCTTTTAAATGAAATTCCAAAAAAAGGAGCCGATAATAAATTAGTCGCTTTTTTACATCCAAAAAGCACAAATGGCGTTTTAATAGAATTGTGTCAAGAATTGAAATAGTTTTTCAATCCTTTTTGAGATTAAAGTACTCTAATAATCAATTGGTTCTGTTTTAAAAGAGGGATTTATAGTGAGGTTATAAAAAAACTAACTCAAAAATAGTTGTATAAATATAAAATAGTAGTAATTTTGCAATCGCTAAAAAGGTCCTATAGCTCATTCGGTTAGAGCAACTGACTCATAATCAGTAGGTGCTTGGTTCGATTCCAAGTGGGACCACAAACACCCCCCCACAATCAATGATTATGTGGGGTTTTTTTTTATTAAAATGTAAAAATATGGTATTTAATCGTTAAAATATGTATTTTAATCGACTAAAGTATTGTTTTGTTAGTAAATAAAAATAACTTTGCGCATACTATTTTATAGAATATGTAGTTATTAGATTGGGATTTGATAGGTTCTTTATCTTTAAAAAACGATTTTTTAGTAAATATGAAAATTAATGCAAACAAGTTTTTACTTACAATGATATACCTATTGGGTGTGTCAATTGTGTTTGCAGGGCCAAATCCACCACCGCCAAACCCAAATAAAAAACCGCCACCACCACCTGGATTGCCTATTGACGAAAATCTATTCGCGCTTTTTATAATTGCAATTCTTATAGGAGCTTATATCATCTACAGACATAACTTAAAAACAAAAACTCCAATATAAAATTGGAGTTTTTGTTTTTTTTATAAATGCGCTTTATTTGCTAGAATATAATTTTGAAATATACTTTCCAATTAGGTCAAATTCAAGATTTACTTTAGTGCCAATGGCAAAGGAATTAAAATTTGTATGTTCATATGTATAAGGAATAATAGCAACGCTAAATTCATTTTTTTTAGAATCTACAACAGTTAAACTAACACCATTTACAGTAATCGAGCCTTTTTCTATAGTAATATTTCCAATAGAATCATCATATTCAAAAGTATAATACCAACTTCCATTTGTTTCATTTGCAACCTTGCACGTTCCTACTTGATCCACATGACCTTGAACAATATGACCGTCGAGTCGATCACCCAATTTCATAGCTCTTTCAAGATTGACGCTATCCCCTACTTTTAGATGGGATAAATTTGTTTTTTTTATTGTTTCAGCAATAGCAGTTACGGTATAAGAGCTATTATCAATCGAAACCACCGTCATACATATTCCGTTGTGAGCAACACTTTGGTCAATTTTTAGTTCATTTGTAATTGAGGAGTCAATTGTAATATGCACATTGTCCTTGTCTTTTTTGATTTCTTGTATCACTCCAAGGGATTCTATTATTCCTGTAAACATTTCTTATTTTATTTTACTAAATTTGCACTTCAAAATTAGCAATAAATAAATGATGTCATGATAAAAAAAGCAGAAAATATAATCGTTGGAATTTCGATTGGAGATTTAAACGGTATTGGAAGCGAAGTGATTCTTAAAACGTTCGAAGATTCTCGAATGTTAGAATTGTGTACTCCTGTAATTTTTGCCAATGTAAAAGTGGTGTCGTTTATTAAAAAAACTTTTGAATCGACATCAATGCTTCAAGGAATCGACAGATTGGATCAAATAGTTTTGGGAAAAATTAATGTTTTAAATGTTTGGCAAGAAGCAGTAGAAATTAATTTTGGTGTAAATGATGAAAAAATTGGAAAATACGCCATAAAATCATTTGTTGCGGCCACTAAAGCTTTAAAAGAAGGTCTTGTTGATGTATTGGTAACTGCTCCAATAAATAAATACAACATCCAATCAGAAGATTTTAAATTTCCAGGACATACCGATTATTTAGACCAAGAACTAGAAGGCAATGCCTTGATGTTGATGGTACAAGACAACTTGAGAGTAGGTTTGTTAACAGACCACATTCCTTTAAATGAGGTTGCATCCCATCTTACAGAAGAATTAATTGTAAAGAAAATCGAAACTATAAAGCAGACGATTATACAAGATTTCAGCATCAACAAGCCAAAAATAGCCGTTTTAGGATTGAATCCACATTGTGGTGATGGAGGCGTAATTGGCAAAGAAGATGATGCTGTTTTAAAACCAGCATTGAAAAAAATATTCGATAAAGGAACTTTGGTTTTTGGTCCTTTTGCTGCCGATGGTTTTTTTGGAAGCAATCAATATGACAAATACGATGCTGTTATCGCTACATATCATGATCAAGGATTAATTCCGTTCAAAACATTGTCTTTTGGAAATGGCGTAAATTATACAGCAGGTTTAAATAAAATTAGAACGTCGCCAGATCATGGAACGGCATATGACATTGCTGGTAAAGGAATTGCCGATTATAATTCATTCAAAGAAGCCGTTTATTTAGCAATAGATGTGTATAATTCCAGAAATCAGTATGCTGAAATCAGCCAAAAGCCATTGAAAACAAAAGAAAAATAGATATAAACAAAAAAAGATTAATAAGATTATTAGATTTCCAATAATTTTATATCTTTGCACTCCCGAAGTTTAGGGCAAATTGTTGTTGAAATGGACAAGAAGAAAGAATTTTTAATTCCTTTTATAGGATTAAAGCTAGGGAAACATCATTTTGAATATCAAATAAATAAGGCGTTCTTTGAAATCTTTGATTATCACGAATTTAATGATTCAGATATCAAAGTAAATGTAGTTTTAGAGAAAAAAAGCACAATGTTAGAGTTGGCTTTCAAGCATAAAGGAACGGTAAACGTGCCTTGCGATATGACAAACGAAGAATTTGATTTACCTATAAAAGGTAAAATGAAATTAATCGTCCGTTTTGGAGATGCTTTCAACAATGATAATGAAGAGTTGTTGATAGTGCCACACGGAGAGTATCAAATAGATATTTCGCAATATATTTATGAAATGATTGTGCTTTCTGTTCCTCTAAGACGAATTCATCCAGGTGTTAAAGACGGAAGTTTAAATACAGAAGCTTTAGCAAAACTGAAAGAATTAACCATAAAAGAACTGAAAAAAGAGCATACAAAAAAACAAAAACAAGAAGATACCGACCCACGTTGGGACAAATTAAAGCAACTATTAACGGATAAATAATATAGTAAAATGGCACATCCTAAGAGAAAAATCTCGAAAACAAGAAGAGATAAAAGAAGAACTCATTACAAAGCTACTGTAGCTCAAATCGCAACTTGCCCTATCACAGGTGAGGCTCATTTGTATCACAGAGCTTACTGGCATGAAGGAAAAATGTATTACAGAGGGCAAGTTGTTATAGATAAATCTGTAGCTGTTGCTTAATATAATACTGTAAACGATACTTGAACTCTCACTTTGTGAGAGTTTTTTGTTGTTTATAATTTATGTTAAATAAGGACTATCAAAAAGAGAATGATTTGATTTTTTTTTGTATTTTTCGAGTCCTTTAGAAAAATTTTAAATAATAGCATTTGGCTAGAAAAATTTGAATAAAATGAATAAAATCACAGCCGCAATCACAGCTGTTGGAGCCTATGTTCCTGACTATGTACTTACAAATAGTATTCTAGAAACATTAGTCGATACTAATGATGAGTGGATTACTACACGTACTGGGATAAAAGAAAGAAGAATTCTGAAGGATGATGCCAAAGGAACCTCTTATTTAGCAATAAAAGCCGCTCAAGACTTAATTAATAAATCAAATATTGATCCCTTAGAAATTGATTTAGTCTTAGTCGCAACAGCAACAGCAGATATGCTTGTAGCATCGACAGGAGCTTATGTAGCTACCGAAATCGGAGCAACCAATGCCTTTTCTTATGACCTACAATCTGCTTGTTCAAGTTTTTTGTTTGGTATGTCAACAGCCGCAGCTTACATAGAATCAGGAAGATATAAAAAAGTACTATTAATTGGCGCCGACAAAATGTCTTCAATTGTAGATTACACAGACAGAGCAACTTGTATCATTTTTGGTGACGGAGCTGGTGCCGTGTTATTCGAACCTAACAATGAAGGTCTAGGCTTACAAGACGAATATTTAAGAACCGATGGCGAAGGCAGAGAATTCTTGAAAATGACTGCAGGTGGTTCTCTTTTTCCAGCTTCTTTCGAAACCGTTAGAGACAATCAGCATAATATTATGCAAGACGGAAAAACTGTTTTTAAATATGCTGTTACCAATATGGCCGATGCTTGTGAAACTATTTTGAAAAACAACAATTTGACCAATAATGATGTTCAATGGTTGGTTCCACACCAAGCCAATAAAAGAATTATTGACGCAATTGCAAATCGAATGAATTTAGAAGATTCAAAAGTATTAATGAACATCGAAAGATACGGAAACACCACTTCTGCCACTCTTCCACTAGTTCTAAGTGATTTTGAACATTTATTTAAAAAAGGAGATACAATAATATTTGCTGCTTTTGGTGGAGGATTCTCTTGGGGATCTATTTACCTAAAATGGGCTTACGACAAAAAATAAAATAAAACTTAAAACAAATAATCATGGATTTAAAAGAAATTCAAAATCTAATCAAATTTGTAGCAAATTCTGGAGTTGCAGAAGTTAAATTAGAAATGGATGATGTAAAAATCACCATTAGAACTACACTAGAAGGTAATGTTACCGAAGCTACTTACCTGCAAATGCCAGCAGCTCAGCCAGCACTTCAACCAGCAGTAGTACCTCAACAAATTGCGCCAGTTGCAACACCTGCAGCACCAGCAGCACCAGCAGAAAATTCAAATTACATCACTATAAAATCTCCAATTATTGGAACTTTCTACAGAAAACCATCTCCAGACAAACCTATGTTTGTTGAAGTTGGAAGCACTATCGCAAAAGGAAATGTTCTTTGTGTGATTGAAGCGATGAAATTATTTAACGAAATCGAATCGGAAGTGTCTGGAAAAATCGTTAAAATTTTAGTTGATGACATGTCTCCTGTAGAATACGATCAACCTTTGTTTTTAGTAGATCCGTCTTAATTAATTTATAAATTATGAATTATAAATTATGAATTGGTTTTTATCAATCATAATTTCAAAAACTCATAACTCATAACTCATAACTCAAAATAGATGTTTAAAAAAATACTAATAGCCAACAGAGGAGAAATTGCGCTTCGCATCATTAGAACCTGCAAAGAAATGGGTATCAAGACAGTAGCCGTTTATTCAACTGCTGATGCTGAAAGTTTGCATGTGAAGTTTGCCGATGAAGCCGTTTGCATCGGCCCTCCTCCTAGCAGTTTGTCCTATCTTAAAATGTCAAACATTATTGCTGCTGCCGAAATCACAAACGCAGATGCAATACATCCAGGATATGGTTTTCTTTCTGAAAATTCAAAATTTTCCAAAATTTGTCAAGAACACAATGTGAAATTTATTGGTGCTGCACCAGAAATGATTGACAGAATGGGCGATAAAGCTTCGGCCAAAGCTACTATGAAAGCTGCGGGAGTACCTTGTGTTCCAGGTTCGGACGGTTTGTTAGAATCTTTTGAACAAGCACAAAAACTTTCAAAAGAAATGGGCTATCCAGTGATGTTGAAAGCAACAGCTGGTGGTGGTGGAAAAGGAATGCGAGCTGTTTGGAAAGAAGAAGATTTGCTAAAAGCATGGGAAAGTGCTCGTCAAGAATCGGCAGCTGCATTTGGAAATGATGGGATGTATATGGAAAAACTCATTGAAGAACCAAGACACATCGAAATTCAAATTGTAGGTGATGCTTATGGCAAAGCATGTCATCTTTCAGAAAGAGATTGTTCGGTACAACGTCGTCATCAAAAATTAACAGAAGAAACTCCTTCGCCATTTATGACCGATGAATTACGTCAGAAAATGGGAGAAGCGGCCGTAAAAGCAGCAGAATTTATTCAATATGAAGGTGCAGGAACTGTAGAATTTTTGGTTGACAAACACCGTAATTTCTACTTTATGGAAATGAATACTCGTATTCAAGTAGAACACCCAATTACAGAACAAGTTATTGATTATGACTTAATTCGCGAGCAAATTATGGTAGCTGCTGGAATTCCAATTTCGGGCAGAAACTATTTACCTGAATTGCACGCCATCGAATGCCGCATCAATGCCGAAGATCCTTATAATGACTTTAGACCTTCACCGGGAAAAATCACTACACTTCATATGCCAGGTGGTCACGGAGTTCGTTTGGATACTCACGTTTATTCGGGCTATACTATTCCGCCAAATTACGATTCGATGATTGCCAAATTGATTACCACAGCTCAAACGCGTGAAGAAGCAATTAGCAAAATGAGAAGAGCTTTGGATGAATTTGTGATTGAAGGAATCAAAACAACAATTCCGTTTCACAGACAGTTGATGGACGATCCAAAATACATTGAAGGAGATTACACCACTGCTTTTATGGATACTTTTAAAATGAACGATCCAGAATAAGAAAAAGAATTACATAAAAAACTCGCTAATTTAGCGAGTTTTTTTATGGCTATTCGATTCAAATATTCAATTTTTGTAGAGTGAAACTCTAATAAATTCAAGAAAAAAGACAAATCCTTTTATTGTTTTATGAATGCCACCAATTTGTCAAAGCTGTTTAAATCTTTTTCAATTGCACAACTCGAAATTATGGTAGTTTCTAAATGTTTGGTTGGCTTTGAAACCAATAAATATTGAGTTCCATCATCAAAATTTTTCAAATAATCTTTTGGGTTGTATTTAATTGCAGCACCAACTTCAACTTTTGAAGCAGCTACATCTTCAGGGTGCATTCCCCAAACTGCGATGTAATTAGAACCTTTATCTGATTTGAAATCTTTGAAATAATTTACACCCGTTACAAACTGAACTTTCGTTTTGCTCAAACAAATAGCTTCAACTTTTGCCTCTCTTTTTCCAGAAAATACGGTAACTCGAACTAAAACATCTACTTTTTGACCTTTGTATGGAACTCCTTTAGAAATCATTTCCATCCAAGAGGTTGTATCTGTTTTTCCAACACGTGCTAAACGATTGCTAACCGGATTTAATGGAACTACTTTTTCGCCATCCCAAAGTTTTACACCTCCAAGTCCAACTGTCGCATTCACTTTATAATAATCAGCGCCCCATCCTTCTTTTTGTTGTTCTGGAGTTGGATACCAATTTGCTTTTCTCAATTCTAATCCCAAATTGGGTTTGGAATACACATCAATAGCTACTTTTTCATTGAAATAAATTCGGAGTGCCATCCATTCGTTTTCAATTGCTGGCCCGTGGTGTCCAATTGTTTTGTATAAATCGCCAGATTCAGAACCTATATCAGTAAGATAGGTGACCTTATCTGACTTCATATAAAGGCTTGTATCCGTATTGTTTTGACTAAAACAAATTCCACAAAACAGTAAAAAAGCAATAAATGATGTTTTCATAATTATCTATGTTATCGATTACAATTAATTTTAGTAAAAGTAATTAAACCATATACAATTACCTAAAATTATATTTTTATTGATAGAAAAAAGAGAAAGTGTATCCTGAAAATTTACAAAGTCTCTTTCAACCATTTATAAAATTCTCTATGCCAAACCAAAGCATTTTGAGGTTTCAAAACCCAATGATTTTCTTCTGGAAAATAAAGGAATCTACTTTGTATTCCAAGCATTTGTGCCGCCTGAAAAGCTTCTTGGCCTTGTCCAATTGGAACTCTAAAATCATTTCCACCTTGAATAATTAAAATAGGCATATTCCATTTTTGAACATTGTTAATAGGATTGAATACCGTGTAGGCTTTTTGCGCCACTGCATTGTCTTTTTCCCAATAAGCGCCGCCAAAATCCCAATAATTAAAGAAGACTTCTTCAGTAGTACCAAACATACTTTGCGTATTGAAAACTCCGTCGTGAGCAATGAAAGTTCTGAATCGATTGTTGTGAATTCCAGCCAAATAGAATGCAGAATACCCTCCATAACTAGCACCAACACAACCCAAACGATTTTTGTCAACATAGTTTTCTTTAGCAACATCGTCAATGGCTGAAAGGTAATCCTGCATTACTTGTCCGCCCCAATCTTTGCTAATTTGTTCGTTCCATTCCACACCGTGACCCTGCATTCCACGACGATTCGGGGCTACAACAATATAACCTTGAGCAGCCATTAATTGAAAATTCCAGCGGAAAGAATAAAATTGCGTCAATGGCGATTGCGGTCCACCTTGGCAATACAATAAAGTTGGGTATTTTTTAGAAGCGTCAAAATGGGGAGGAAGAATAACCCAAACTAACATTTTCTTTCCATCGGTTGTCGTAACATATCTTCTTTCGGTTTTGCTTAACGCCAATGAATTATAGATTTCTGTGTTGACATTCGTCAATTGATGCCAAGTTTTTTGCTGCAAATTATAGGAATATATTTCGGCAGCGTGATTCATATCAGTGCGAGTAACCAAAATACTATCACCCGAAAAACCAATCAAACCAGTAACATCAAAATCGCCATTGGTCAATTGGATGACTTGTGGTAATTTCTTGGTTAACCCAGGAAAATCGACTTCAAACAGTTGAATTGTTCCGTCTATTGGGGCTTGAAAATATACTTTTTTGCCGTCAGGACTCCAAAGAAAACTTTCTACTGTTCCATCCCAATGGGCAGTTAAATTGATTTTCATTCCTTTGAATTGAACAATTATATCATTTTTATCTGCTTCATAACCGTCGCGTTTCATTTGCAACCAAGTTAAATTTCCTGTTGGAGAAAATGCTGGATGAGTGTCATACCCTAAATTACCTTCAGTTTTATTAATTGTTTTTCCAGTTTCTAAATTGTATTCATATAGGTCGGTATTCGTGCTAATGGCATAAGCGGTTCCGGCTTTTTTCTTGCAAACATAAATAATGCTTTTGCTATCTGGCGACCAAATATAATCTTCGTCTCCACCAAAAGGTTTTTGCGGACTATCGAAATTTTCACCTTTCAAAATATCTATTCCATCTGCACCTTCTTTATTTTCTTTATAAAAAACGTGATTGAATTTACCTTCGTTCCATTTGTCCCAATGACGATAATCCAAACCATTGTAGATTTGAACATTCGATTTGTCTAATTCAGGATAAAAATCTTTGCCGTGAACTTTGTCGATTTTCACTTCTTGGTCATAAACAATAAATTTTCCGTTTGGAGAGATATTTTTGTCTTTCAAAAATTCTTTGGTAGAAGAAATTTCGATTGGATTTCCACCATTTATAGGCAAAGAATAGAATTTTGAATTGGATTTATTCTCTTCGGCTGAAGGAGTGTCCACCTTGTAAATTATGTTTTTTCCATCTTTTGAAAGTCCTAAAGCGGTTACTCTTCCTAATTTTAAAAGCATTTCTGGGGACATTGTGTGTTGGGCCATCGCATTTAAGTTTATCATTATCAATATTATAAAAGCTATTTTTTTCATTATAAATTGGGGATTGTTATAGTTTTAAAAATACAAAAACCAATCAGAATACGATGAAGTTATTTCTAGCAAATTTTAGAAATAAGAAGCTATTTTTTTTACTTTTATAAAAATTTCAGATTTAACAGAATGGCGACAAAAATAACTTCGAAAAAAACAAAAAAACCAGCAAAAAAAGATGCTGGAACTTTCAGGAGCAAAGTCTCTAGGTTTTTATTCAAAGCAATGTTGTGGTTTTTTGGGGTGTCTATCTTTCTTGTGGTATTATTTAAGTTTGTACCCGTTCCATTCACACCTTTGATGGTGATTCGAACCATAGAAAATAAGCTCGCCGGCAAAGAAAATTATTATAGCCACGACTGGGAACCCATAGAAAACATTTCGCTTAATTTGCAAAAAGCCGTAATTGCGAGTGAAGATGGGACTTTTCTGAGCCATCACGGTTTTGATTTTACAGCCATGCAAAAAGCCTATAAAAACAATGAAAGAGGGAGACGGATAAAAGGAGGAAGTACCATTTCGCAACAAACCGCTAAAAACGTTTTTCTTTGGCAAGGCAGAAGCTATTTACGCAAAGGTCTGGAAGCCTATTTTACGATTCTTATCGAACTGATTTGGGGCAAAGAGCGCATTATGGAAGTCTATCTCAACAGCATCGAAATGGGAAATGGAATATATGGAGCCCAAGCTGCAACGCAACATTGGTACCGAAAAGATGCTAAGAGTCTTACCAAAATTCAAGCCGCTGGAATTGCAGCTATTTTGCCGAATCCAAGAAAATATTCAGCGACCAGTTCTTCTTCTTATATCAATCGTAGAAAAGACAAGATTGTCCGTATAATGAGGCATATTGGCAAGATTAATTATTAAAAATAATGCTATAATTTAAATTACACATTCCTACTAAAGTGTAATTAACGATTTTTTACTGATTTATTTCAGTAAAAATCCTTGCCATTCGTGGCTAAAAAACTTTGTACCTTTGCACCTCAACACTAATTTAAATAATGAATGAAGATTGTTTCATTCCTGCAATAATATGATTGAAGATAAAAACCCACAACGAACCAGTATTGCTCAATTGGGCGAATTTGGATTGATAGAACACTTGACCAAAAACTTTGAAATCAATCAAACTTCGACCTTAAAAGGCATTGGTGATGATGCTGCTGTTTTGAATTTTGCAGACAAAAAAGTTGTAGTTTCAACAGATATTTTGGTGGAAGGAGTTCATTTTGATTTGGCTTATATGCCTTTGAAACATTTAGGATACAAAGCTGTTGTAGTCAATGTTTCGGATATTTGTGCTATGAATGCAAAAGCAACACAGATTTTAGTTTCGATTGCAGTTTCAAATCGTTTTCCACTAGAAGCATTAGAAGAATTATTCGACGGAATTTCGCTAGCTGCTAATGAATATAAAATAGATGTTATTGGTGGTGACACCACTTCTTCTCAAAAAGGTATGATTATCAGTATTACAGTTCTTGGTGAAGCAGATGAAAATGAAATTGTGTATAGAAATGGAGCGGGACAAACTGACTTATTAGTTGTAACTGGAGATATTGGCGCTGCCTACATGGGATTACAAGTTTTAGAAAGAGAAAAACAAGTTTTTCAGGTAAACCCCAATTCGCAACCCGATTTGGATGCTTATACCTATTTAATTGAACGCCAATTAAAGCCAGAAGCCCGTAAAGACATTCGCACTTTATTGCACGCATTGGAAATTCAACCAACAGCAATGATAGATATTTCAGACGGATTGTCTTCTGAGATTATGCATATTTGCAAACAATCCAAAGTGGGTTGTAATTTATATGAAGACAAATTGCCTCTTGATCCGCAATTTATGAATGTTTGCGAAGAATTTAACCTTGATGCAACCACTGTAGCAATCAATGGTGGCGAAGATTATGAATTACTCTTCACGATTAAAATGGAAGATTTTGAAAAAATAAAAGGAAATCCAAATTTCACAATTATTGGACATATGACCCAAGAAAGCGAAGGAATTCATTTGGTAACTCGTGCCAACACTAGAATTCCGCTGAAAGCTCGTGGATGGAATGCTTTGAGTGAAGAATAAAAAAACCAAAAACGGCGCTGATTATGCGCCGTTTTCTTTTCTTGTAAAATAGTTTAAAAAAGTAAACCTCTATTTTTAGCGACTCTCACTAATTCAATATCAGTTTCGTCAGTAATACTTAATATTTTTTTCAGATTCATTTTTCTTTTTTCGATAGCACTTAAAGAAATTGGAACATATTGTGGAATATCTTTTGTTTTTGTCCCTTTTGAGATGTGAAAAAGAATTTGTTTGTCAAAAAGATCAATTTCTATAGTTTCAAGTTCAGATTGATCTAACATTTTTTGAATAGATTGACTGTAATAAATTTCGTTGTTGATGACTTTGTTAAATCCAAAAAGTAACTCGTCAAATGTTAAATCATTTTTTATAACAAGCCCAAGTGGGTTTATAGCATCTATTATAGTTCTAATTTTCAGCAATTCAGTGTACATAGTTAGCAAAATAATTTTGCAGTTTGGCATATATTGATGTAACAATATTGCTAAATCTTCACCTGAAAAAATTCCTTTTTCATCATAAGAAGGCATACTTATATCTAAAAAAGCAACATCAAAAGGCGGTGTTTCTGGGTTGGTTATAATATTATATCCCGATTCACAGTCTTTAGCTTCGGTTATAAAAAACTCATATTGGTTTGGATTGTACCTTGTAATTGCATTTTTATAACCTTGAATGATAAACGGATGATCATCTACAATTAATATATTATTCTTAATAGTTATATCGGCTGTTGATTCAGATGTCATTTTTTGTAATTTTTTATTAATTTGGTATTGTAACTTTAATTTTTGTTCCTTCTCCTTTTTTTGATTTAACTTCAAAAGTTCCTTGGCATTCATTAACTCTGGAAAGCATATTTTGCAACCCAATTCCTTTTTTGGCCTTATTTACATTAAAGCCAATTCCGTCATCACTTATATGTAATAATAATTCATTGACACCTTTTTTAAATTCTACCTTTATTTCATTGGCAAAAGCATATTTATTTGTGTTTTGGAGTGATTCCTGAACTATTCGGTACAAATTTATTTTAACAGCATTACTTATTAAATCCCATTTTATGTTAGAATCAATATGGGAAATTAATTTTGAATTATACGTTTTGTTTTGTTTTTCAAAAAGGATGTCCACAATGGCTACGAAGTTATTAATTAATTCCGATTTTTCCCTATTCAAATCATGTGAAATTTCACGAATATCCTGCTCGATATTTTTCAGTTCTATTATGTAACTGTTTCTCTGCTCAGAAGCAAGTTCATCGTTTATTTTATTTAAACTATCTAAATTCATACGCACACCAAACATTCTACCCAAAACACCATCATGCAATTCTTGAGCTACACGTTTTTTTTCAATTACTCTGATGGTTTCAACATTATTTTGCTGCGAAATCATTAAATTGTAGATTTCCTCATTAGCTCTTTGTTGCTCTTGCTTGTACAAAAGCTCTCGATTTTTAGCTTTTTGAGCTTTAATGATATACAAAAACATCCCTAGAATCAAAATCGACCCAAAAATATAAACCAAATTCCTGTTTTGAGTTGTTAAATCAGTATTTTCTTGTTTGATTTCGTCGGTTTCATACTCAATACGTGAAAATTTGTCAGCAATTTTTCGGTCAGCTTTTTGTAAACTATCATTAATATGGATGTATTCTTTGTTGTATTCAGATGCCTTTGCTGGTTCAATAATAGCTAATTGCTTCAAAGGCAATAAAAGATTTCTCTTGTTATTTGATTTTTGAGCAGTTAAAAGAGCTTCTTTTGAATATTGCATCGATTTGGATAGATCACCTCTGGAAGCAAAATATTCAGATAAATGGATTTTTGTTGTAATAATTCCTGTTGTCAATTGCAAACTATCTCTTAATTTTAGTGATTCATAAAACAAATCAGGAAGGCCTTTGGATTCATTTATTTTGAATCTAGAATAACCTAAATTGTCAAGCAACATAGCATAAACAAAAGGTTTGTATTTAACTAAATCCTCTTTTTGTTCTAAGCCTTTTTGAAAATAGGGAATTGCTTTTTTATATTGGTTCAAGTTCTGGTAAACAAAACCAATATTGTTCATTGAAGTTGCTCTAGATTGAAATTCAATAGGTGTTGGGTTTTCATCTAGACTTTTCAATGCTTTGTTGTGAAATTCAATGGCTTTATCATATTCACCCAATTCATTATAGACTAATCCTAAAAGATTGTACAATTCATATAATGTTTCATCAGCATTTTGTCCTTTGATTGCACGCAAAGCCTTAAATACAGATATTTCACTTCCAGAAAAATCACTTTCATTATATTGCAACAATGCTTTATTCAACCTTGTTTTGGCTAAATTTATGTTATCAGTTCGTTGAAGATAAATTTTTTCAGCTTTGAAATAATACAAAAAACCACTATCTGAAACCCCTTGTGCCCCATAATAATCTCCTAAATAAGAATATGCTTTGGCAATACTGACGGTATCCTTACTTATTTCCGATTTATCTAATACAATTTGTGCTACTTCATGGTATTTTTTCCAATCGTTCAAATTATAATAACGGTTGGCCACTCGAAACAAATTTACCCTTTGCAAGGAATCATTTTCTTGATTGATGATAATAGAAAACGCTTTTTGGATGTATTGTTGCCTAGCTTTAGTGGTAGAACCAAAATCATTGGCTTTGGATAGATAAGTAGAAAGACTGTCTTCTGATGAAGTAGTTGTTTGGTTTTCTGGGTTTTTCTTAGTACAGGCGAAAAAAACCAAAAACAATAGTATTATTATGTAGTAAATATTTTTCAATAGTCGTTTTGAATTTCATCAAAAATAGTAAAATAAAACTATTGACATAAAAAAAGGCTATCAAAAATTGATAGCCTAATTATTATTTTTAAAAAATAAGTTATATTTAAAACAGTGTAATGTTAATCTAATCTTACATTTCCACCTGCAGCTCCATTTCCAGAAGCTTCTAATCTAACATTGCCTCATGCTGCTCCATTTCCAGAAGCATCAAATCTAAAGTTAC
>ERZ1034363.103-NODE-103-length-57948-cov-9.658516_pt1 | contig 57948 bp, 56 predicted proteins | sample MGYA00520616_ERZ1034363 | MGnify/ENA primary metagenome ERZ1034363 (study PRJEB33736, sample SAMEA104284506) | Azolla filiculoides | biome: Urban; feature: Water surface; material: Ditch water | place: Netherlands | collected 2015-10-28 | depth 0-0.1 m ...
CAGACTTTGCTGAAGTCCCCCTCAACTATATGCCAGAGTTCCCCCGTAGCGAAAGACTACAAAACCGTCTCGCATAAAGCTTGCTAAAATAGTTTTAAGCTGATACACTAAAGTAATAACTTATTTCATAGAAGAAAGAAAATAAAATGGCACTCAACGAAATCATCGGACTGGGCTTTATTGTTCTAACATTTGTAGGACTCATTAGTTTTCTCAACCTTGCCTTCTGGAAAAGCGGTGAATAAAATTGACTAACGCTAACCCAGAGTTTTTCAAGAAGCCCTATAAGCCTCAAAAAAGAAATAATAATCAAGTAAATCTCTTTGTATGCCTCGTAGCGGGCATAATGCTTATTTTAGTAGGACTAACCCTATCTCCGCTTGTAATCCTCGCAGGGGTCATTCTGTCCGTGCTGGGAATAGTTTTATTCGCTACTAAGGCTCCAAAAGGAAAAGAATAACTTACTACCGTTTTCTGGTTTCTATCCACAAGACAATAAGACTTGTAATGATAGCAATTGATGAAGCAATAACATTATGCCATAAACCTGTCAATACCCCATAGGTTACCCATCCCACACTGGAAAAGACTGTAAGCAAATAAGTTGTTTTCGATACAGTAGTTTGTTTATGTTTTTTATAATGGTTAATACTTGACAGTATCTGAGGAATACGTACAGAGAACACAATAAGAAACAAAGCCACAGTCATAACTATCTCATTACTGTAATAACCTAAGCCCACCATTACGAGAGCAGAAGTAATGATTACAAATAATGCCGTAGTCGCATTCCGTGCTTGCTTTATAAGCACATAAACTAAAATTGCAGTAAGAACCCAAGCAATAGAGTTTGTAACAAGTTGAGAGATACTATTATATTTAGCAGAGTAAGACGCCCATATAGCAAAATTAGAAAGTGCTATAACCCAAGTGAGTATGCTAACCCCTTCATGGGTTTTAGCTTTTAGTATTCTTAATAGTTGAGGAACAGCAATAGATAAACCTAGCGTTCCTGCAACAAAACCAAGTATTTCATAAGCAGGATTCATACTATATTATCGTTTATTCGTAACGCAAAACAGCTAATGCATAATCGATAGTTTGGAAAAACTTTACAAACCTCTTATCATAAGTAACCAAAGCATCTCTATCGTTTTCTAAAAGGTGGTTATCAATTTGCGTAAGAACTTTTTTATCCTCAATATCGTGTATCACAGGAGAACCGTCATTTACAGATTCTTGTAGAGATAATGTTGGAGTTATAAACTTTTTACCATCTTCAGATGCCTCTAACATATGTAACCAAGTATTGCTATGGTTTAGAAGTCCTCGCATATTGATACCTGTTTGTCGTGTCAATACAGAAGCAACATGGTAAGCATGTTTGATTGGGTAGAAGTGTTCTCCGCTCCATGCATATAATAAACGCTCTCGCCCTATTATTTTCTCAACACGGATAAGTTCATAACCTAAACTATTCATAATAGCATTTAGTATGAAGACGTCATTCACAGTTTCTGGAACAATAGTTTGAGTAGGTTTAACATCCTCGTCATAGAAGAAAATCTCTAAGTCTAACTTCTTTAGTTTCTCTATATTTTTCTCAGTAACGTCTAACTGAACCCAAGAAATATCTTTCTCTCTCATAATACTTGCTCTCTTCCTAAAACCATGTTATTATAGTATATAGGATAAACGATTTTTAGGCACCCCCTAAAAACACCGATAGAGGAAATATGACTAATCCACTTTATAACCCCAGTGCTGACCCGTTCGCTATTGCTCGTGAAGCAGCCATGCAAATCGAATACATTACATCCGTCCCCAAACATGATATCGCTCTAACATTAGGTAGCGGTTGGGGCTTAACAGCAGACCGACTAGGCGAAGTAACCCACACCATTGACGCTACTGAAATTGTAGGCTTCAACGCTTCTCAAGTTGCTGGACATACTGGAACACTCAAAAGTGTTCTACTTCCTAATGGTAAGCGAGTTCTCATTATTGGTGCTCGTACTCATTATTATGAAGGTCACGGTGTTCGCCCCGTAGTTCATTCCGTTCGCACCGCTGCAGCCTGTGGAGCTAAGACTATGGTTCTGACTAACGGTGCTGGAAGTATTCGTCCTGAATGGATTCCAGGAACAGTAATTTTATTGAGAGACCACATCAACCTGACAGCGGATAGTCCCCTTGAAGGAGCAACCTTCGTTGACCTAACCGACTTATACTCTCCTACTCTTCGTCATATCGCTCACGAGGTAGACCATACCTTACCAGCAGGCGTATATGTTCAAAATCGTGGACCACACTATGAGACCCCAGCAGAGGTAAAATATGCTGACATTATTGGTGGAGATATCGTTGGCATGTCTACTGCTCTTGAAGCAATCGCTGCTCGAGAGGCAGGAATGGAAGTATTAGGTCTAAGCCTTATTACAAACCACGCTGCTGGAACAGTAACTAATGAGGCACTCAACCACGCTGAAGTGCTTCAGACAGGTAAAGAGAATGAAGTTCGGCTCGCTGGACTATTATCTAATATCATTCATCGTATCTAAGATATATAACATAAAATAACCCCTAGCTAATGTTAGGGGTTATTTTTACCTTCCAGATAAATGAGGTTAAAATAATAAGTCCCCCACTACCTAACAAAAAAAATAGTGGGGGAAGAGAATATCGTTTAGCTAACCTTACCCAAAAAGTCGTGAACAGAATATACCTTTTACCAAAAGGAAAACACGAACGATATCGAGGCTAACAGTCTAGGCACGAAAGTTAGGCATATCATAATGCCCTGAAACTGTCATATTCTCTCTTTACTTATATAACAAGCATACCATAACTTTTTATAAAAGTCAAAGAGCACACCTCTTAATATAAAAAAAGTCTGATATACTACTAAACAAGTCTGTGTGTGAAGAGACATTCTTTTGACACTATAAATAAGGAAAGATATATGAAAAAAATTATTGCTTTAGGAACAGTAGCTACTGTTTCTCTGGTCACGGTTGCAGCAGGTGCTACGGCAGCTTTCGCAGCCCCCTCCACACTAACAGGTTTGAGCTACTCTCCTAGTGTTGGAACATTATCTACAGTTATCGTAGAACAAGTAAATGGTGGAATTAGTTCTGCTAACGTTACAGGATGTATGGTCAAACTTGCTGATGGTGTAGAATACTTTTCTGTAGACCTTCTAGATAGTAGTCTCAGCGGTACGAACACTCCTGATGCTTTCGGTTTTAATACACCCCCCGCAACAGGAACTACAACATACACTACAAACGTCTACAACGATATTTTATGTGCTGATGTCACCCCAGCGGACGTTCCAGTCTCAGCATCTTTCGATATGCTACCTGACGCTACTTTTACTTTTACTACCCCAACAGTCCCCATGACTCAAGGTTTTATATATGTTAACCGTCCAGTTGCTTACACAACTAACGGAAGCTTCGATTTCGCTACGGGTGGAGAGTTCACAGTTTCTTCTTCCTCACCTAACCCACTACCAGCAGGACTATTTCTTACAGGAGCAACATCTTCCTCTGGACAACCAGGACTAACTATTTCAGGTAGCCCTACTGTTACAGGTACCTTCCCAGTAGATTTGGTTCTTACAGACTATCACGGTAACTCTACAGTATCAACTCTAACTTTTGATATTGCTGCAGCTCCTGTATATACTGCGACTGTAGATTCAGACATTACAGTTGTAGAAGACGCTGCTTCAACCAGTAACCCTATCAGCATTACAACTTCAGGTTTCAACTGGGATAATGGTGGAGTTATTTCTCTCGATACTACAACCGTAGGTTGTGACGCTCTACCTGCTTGGGCTTCATTCACAGGTGACTTCTGGGATGGTATTAGCACTCCTACATTCTCAGCTGCTGGTGTTCAACCTTCTGTCTCTCTTGTAGGTTCCGCTCCAACAGGTTCTGTAGGAACATTCAACCTTTGCCTTCTTGTTGAAGACCAGAACGGTGCTAACGCTGTTGCTCCATTTACTCTTACAGTAAGTGCTGCAACTCCTGTGCCCCCTACTCCACCTACACCGACTCCTGTGCCAGTTCCTGCTGATAATACTTCCGCAGACCTTGCTTATACAGGTGCCAACGTATTGCCAGCACTTGGACTAGGTTCTCTCCTTCTCTTGCTTGGTGTTGGTGTTATGTTTGTAGCACGAACTCGTAAGGCTCGTAACTAATAAACATTAGATACAATAAAGAAACCCCCAACCGTTTTAGTTGGGGGTTTCTTATTTTAAGTTTAGGTTATGCTCGGTGAATTTCTACCGTGTAGCCTTCGCCACAACCAGCGTTACGAGCAATCTTCTCTGCCTCTTCATAAGTGCGAGCCATAGAGATGAAACCGTAGCCATCAGTTGAGCGGTATGATACTGAGAAAAGTTCTGCCTTAGCCATTTTGTTTCCTTTGATAGTAGTTGTTTTCTTACTTGATATTATTAGTCTAACAGAGCATAAAAAGAATGTCAAGTTAAAACCAAAACTTTTTATAAAAATATATCGTCCTGAAAAAGACCATAAAAACCCCTGAACTTTTTCTTATAAAACTCCGACACGCCGAAACAAATACCAGAAAAAGTTTTCATACCATATAGAGTATAACTATAAACAACAACGTTAAACAGTTAAGGACACTTCTCATTATGGCTTCACCACTACGCTCAACACTCCAGTATCTTGGTCTCGTAGATGAAGACTACACTTCAAACAAAGCAGAACTTCAGATTGTTCCATCAACCAAGTTCCTCTCCCGCCCAGTCAAGCACGCACAACAAGCAGAAGCTCCAAACGAGATTGTAACCCTACACCCCAAAGTTTATTCCGATGCTAAATTTATTGCTGAACACTTCCGTGAAGGTATCCCAGTTATTATGAACCTCGCACAAATGGATATCAAAGACGCCCGTCGTTTAATTGATTTCGCTTCAGGACTATCACAAGGTCTTCACGGAACTATCGAACGCATTACTTCACGAGTTTTTCTACTCTCTCCTTACAGCATTCTTGTATCAGGAGATGCAGCAGCGGATACAGCGGAGGTGGACACAACATTTTTTAGGTCGTAACTTTATATAGATTTTCTTTCCAGAGAAAAGTAATAACCCCTCTACTCGTTTTCCAGTTCGCAGTAGAGGGGTTATTACTTTTAAAATAAAACAGGCGTTAGATATCATTTATCATCTAAGGAGAGTCTATTATGACTAAGACTAATATCATTACAAATACTATCGATATCAATACCCCCGCTATTGAGGGTTGTAATTTGTTTCTTCCTACCCGTGAACAACTTCTATTGTTTATCTCCGAAGCTTTAATTCCAGAAAATTTTGAATATGGTATTAATGATAATATTCAGGTTAGCTTAATTGTTTCTCAAATCTTAAGAAGTAATGATAAGCAAAACTTTATGTGCAAAGCTAAAGAAGTTTTTACTTCTATGGATGAGAAACACTTAGCTCTTTCATATTATACTCCACAATTTTATCAAAAAGTTTTAGACATCAATAACGAAACCTGGTCAGCTTTAGTTCAAAGTGGAACAGGTTTAAGTATCTTAGGAAATATTGCTTTATATCAAATTCTGCATACTGCCAATTTTAGTGACGAAACAAAAAAAGATATAAAAACTTTAGCAGCAAAACAAGATTTCTACCCTTCAACAGGTGTTATCAACTTAGACCACTTAAAATACTCAAACTAAAACACTTTTATTACTTCCTATAAGATGGGAAGCAACGCAGTATATACAGTACGCAAATGTTTAGCATCAACATACAAGTCAGTAGTATCAAGTTGAGTCAAATCATAAATATAACAATCAGCACCCGCACCATTATCCCGCCATTGCTCAAACATTACACTCCTCGCACTCTTAGGTAACCCCAAAGTATAAAGTTTCTGTAAAGCCTTCTTACTTCTTTTATTATCAACCCGAATACTCGCTACAAGTTTAGTTTTTAGTTTCTGAAAAGCAGTAATAGAAAGTATCAACCTGTATATATTGAACCCTCCCCCTCTAAACTCAGGCATAAGAAAAACAGTAGTTTCCCATCCACCTGTAATAGGGTGAATTTCAAAACCAAAAACTCCCACAATAACATCATCCTCTATGCACCAAAAGAAAGGAGTGTTATGCTCATAGAAGCGTTCAATATAGTCGTAAGCATTATCCTTACCACCCACGTGCCAGTCCCACGCAGTATCTAAAACAGACGCTCGTGTCATATCTAAAACACGGTCTTTACCGCCAGTAATAATATCCATAATAAAAGTATCGGATAGTTTTGTAATCTATTTTTTAAGTTTAGCAGTATTGACGAAAACAGCACCTAAAATAATAAGTATGCCTCCTACTATTATAAGCCAAGTAATAGTTTGGTCAAGAACTAAGGCTCCTAAAATAATAGCAAATACAGGGGCAAGGTAGTTTGCTAGTGAAGACCTCACAGCGGTTGTTCTGACAAGCAACCAAAACATTGCTATTTGAGGAATAATATAATTCACAGTACCTAAAGCTCCCAGTAGAAACCATATTTCGATAGAAGGAATATTCATGTCACCTAGTAGAAATGCTAAAGGTAATACACACAAAGTTGATATAACAAGTTGAGGTGCTAGAAGTTCGACAGCGGGTCTTTCAGATAATAATTTTCGCCATCCCACATACACTATCGCAGCAGATAATACACCTACGGCTAATAAACCAATCCCTGCCCACCAGTTGCTAACATCTAACGCACCATTCTTACCTACAGTCAATACGGCAACTCCTACGGTAGCTAGAAAAACACCTACCCAAACTTTTATAGAGAGTCTTTCTCTTAAAAATACCCAACCTAATATTGCTACAACCACAGGTAAGAAAGCCACAAATAAGGCAGCAACTCCAGCAGTAACAAAAAGTTGAGCAAAAGTAAAAGCGACCGCAGGAATAGTTATATTCACAATCCCCAAAGGGATACTTCTTAACCATAAACTTTTATCGAAAACTAACCACTTTCGATACCAAGCAATAGGTAGCCAAATAAGACAAGCAAAGCTAAGAGATAAAGCAGTAACGCTCCAACCGTCTAAACTATCTAAAGCCAAAGATGTAAGAACTCTTTGAGTACCTCTTGACAAAGCAAAAACTAAAATTACGATAGCAACCATATAACGCATAGATAGACTATCGGAGCTGATATAACATTAGCTTCTAGGGTGAGCGGATAAGAAATCTACCATAGTTTTAGTAGAAGAAAAACTATCACTATTAAACCAGCCATGCCCTTGCTCACTAACGGTAACAAAAGATACGGCAGTATTACGAGAACAATTATCCCAAAGCTGTTGCTTAACCTTTTCAGAAACAACTAAACTCTCGGAAGAACATCCGTCCACTACAACATAAGTTTTGACGCCAGTTTCAGCAGGAGCAAACAAGACCGTATCGAATAATCCTTCCCCACCTTTTAATGGAACCACTAAATCTTCATCTCCATGAATGTGTATAAGTGAGACAGGGTAGTTAGGTGTACATTCTGAAAGTTCGATAGTACCAGAATGAACACCTATACCTGTAACATATTCTGAAAGTTCGCACCCTAAACGGTAAGCCATAATACCACCACTCGAGAACCCTATAATAAACACACGAGAAGTATCAACATTATAGTTTGCTTCTACTTCTACAATAAGGTCTCGAATAAAACCTACATCGTCAGTGTTGAGACTATTCCCGCAACATTCTCCCCCAGCCCAATCTGTAGGAAAACCTGAACCGTTAGGGTAAGCCGTAATAAACTCTTCACTATCTAAACCTGAAACGGTTTGGAACTCTCTTCCATTCCCACCAGAACCATGTAAAGCAACCACTAATGGTAACTTATCATTGCTATTTTTAGGAACATTAAGAATGTAAGTTCGTTCGTCTAAATGTTCAATACTTTGCCCCACTAAAGAAATAACAATACCACTAATGATACTTATCACTACCAAAACAATAATGGGTATAATGATATGGGTGTGTTTTTTCATATTTACATAATAGCATATTTTTCTACAACTTGTAGTATTTTCTAATAGTTAATACTTATTAGAACAAGGAACAACTCCGATAGGTTTATTATGGAAATAGGTTTAGAAGCATTAGGTATATTAGCAGCACTTTTAGATTTATCAATGAGCCTGCCACAGACTTATAAAATTTGGAAAAATAAAAATACGGAAGGTGTAAGCTTATTTACTTGGCTGACACTTTATACTACTTTTAGTGCCTGGACTATCTACACTTACCAACAACATATTTTAGCGACCGTCGGCTTCCTTATAGCTGCTCTTTTCATAGGAGCCTTACTTCTACCCGCAATATTTAAAACTCGTAAAACTCCTCCCCTAAAAACATACAGTATCATATTAGGGATTCCTTTACTTCTTATACCTTTCATATATTACGCCCCCGCATTAGCGATAACTATCTTTTTACTTTCATTAACTTTTAACCGTATCCCTCAAATCGTTAAGTCATATAAAACTTATAAGAATACTCAATACTCTAACGTTTCTTTATCTGCTTGGATATTAGGATTAGCAGCTAACTTATGCTGGCTCGTATATGGAATACTCAAACCAGACATAAACATTATTCTCATTCCACTTATGCCAATACTTTATGACCTAACTATTCTAACCTTCGAACTTCTTGGCAATCGCAAATATAAAAACAGTAAAAAGTTAGTCCCCTAACTTCCGCACAACTTTCGTCTAAAAACCCTCACCTATAATCCGATATCATACTTATGAGATTCGATAAGCCCTTACTTGCTATTATTGTAGCTATGCTTATTGGAGGTGTAGGAAACACTTTACTTGCCACCAACCCTCAAGACCCTTACCTTTTCTTATCTATAAGATATTTGATAGCAACACTTATTCTTATTTATTGGGTTCCTAAGATTTTCAAACTTAACTGGAAACTTCAACTCGCAGGAGCACTCGAAGTAGGAGCACTCATAACATTAGTTCTCTCACTCTCCACTATCAGCGTAGCCCTCGCTACAACAATAGGAACTCTCGCCCCACTACTATCACTTGGTATAAATAAAATAACTCAACATCAAAATCTACCAAAACTAACTATACTTCCAATCCTTCTAGGTATCACAGCAACAGTTCTTATAGCTACGCAGAAACCTATAACGGTCGAAAGCATTACGGGTATCCTTCTCGCCATAGCATCTATCATTTTAGGAACAGCAGGAAGTATTATAAACGGCTGGTATGGTAGTAATACTTCAGCTTGGACACGTGCAGCTATACCAAACCTATTCGGTACAATAATACTCGCACCAATACTTATTCTCAACCTGACAGATAATAACGCTATCCACCCAGACGGTAAAATGATATTAGCAGCATTCCTTATTGCTCTCCTACCAGGAACAATAGCAAAAGCCCTTACGCTCTACGCTCTCAAAACCATTCCCGTACCACTCGTTATGGAAGCATCCACTCTCGCAGTAATAACAGCAACAATAACCTCTTGGTTGTTACTCGGTCAAGAAATAACCCTAACAACTATTATAGGTGTCTCTATAGGAATCGTAAGCACAATTATCCTCGCTATCCTTATAGGTAAACAAACACAACCTATCGAGAGTTAGTATGCTCCCATAAAGTATTGAGGTAATCCTGACCCCAATTATGGTGTAAGCGTTTCTTATCAGATACCCGCACCAACGCATAAGCCCCAACAAGGAATGCTACAACACCAGCAATAAAATATACAACCTTCATAAAGAGGTTATCGGAATAAAACAGAACTATGTAAAAAGCGTCCCTACCCCTCAGACTATTCCGCACAAGAAAAGTCTACAATTGTCCACTACCAGACTAACTTGCCTAAGCACTGACATTAGCAAATAATAATGTATAACCGATAGATACCTAAACCTCGTGGTCACATCACTTTTAAGGAAAAGGGAAAAAATGAGTTTCGGACAATCAATCAAATCCTTTTGGGCAAACTACGCTAACTTCAAAGGACGAGCACCACGTAGTGCTTTCTGGTGGGTACAACTCTTCTTCATAAGCACCCTTCTCATCCTTGAAATATTACGCACAATCGCCATCCGCTCTTTCGATATTGCTACTTCAAGCTTGCCAGGTATATTATCTGGACTAGCATCTATATTCGTTATAGCAAGCATTATCCCCATGTTTTCCCTAACCGTCCGAAGACTACATGATATAAACAAATCAGGATGGCTCACCCTTATAGCACTTGTCCCAATTGTAGGATACCCAATCCTGCTCATTCTCATGATGCTACCCTCAGCTCCAGTATTTACAGCTAAACCATATAAGGGACAATACTTATCTGCTTGTAAAGTATGTTGGCATAATACCACTGAAGACCCCACACACGAATGTAATACTTATATTGACACTATCATTCATGAACGTAACGGTGTCAACGGTTATGAAGGCATAATTCGTGACGGACTACAAACCGAAAGATGGAACTGTCAACACATCCACAACACAGAACAAGAAGCCCAACAGTGTGCGTCACTACACGCAATCAAACATCAACGAGGCGAATGTATCTGCACCTACTTCTGCCCACCCATAGATGAAAACATCAAAAGAGCAAAGAACGCTTACGTTTATGTAATGAAACACGACACCCTCAAATCAGTAAAAATAGGTGTGAGTGGAAGAGCATTCCCCCACCGAGTACAAGAACACATAGACAACGGATGGACATTCGTCGCAGCCTATACAGGACTAGACGGCATGACAGCATATCAGATAGAACAGGCAACGATAGCAACTTGGAGAATTAATGGCAACCCTAAACATCTCAAAGCTGCAGACATGCCTCAAGGCGGAGCAACAGAAACAGCATCCATATTCAGTGTAGACATAAACAATATCCTCAACGATATAGAAAAAGTCACAAGTACAAGCCCCGTAACCGTATTACCCACTATAAACAACTAAACTATTCCACCCCCATAGAAAGATAATATTTTGGACACTACTAAACTTTCAGACAGTAAAAGCGACACTTACCTATTCCTTACCTCCACACTCTTCTACCTAATCGGTGTAGTCTCAACCGTCTTTGCCATACTCCACATGACTTCCCCACTCATCCCATTCATTGCATTCCCCATCGCAATCATTCTCCATATTATCAACATAAAACTACACCCCGTAGTCATTGCTCGTAAAAAGAATAAATAACCTCATAACCACCTATACCATAAAAACTGATGAGTAACACTTCGGAATAAATAACTCAAGCTTCCAAAAATGCTTAGAACCCCAACTGACATAATAAATATTATTCAGTCCCAGCCCTTCGGACTGGACGACAGCAGGGAGAACCCTAACACCCCATAACGTTTGACATATGGACACTAAGTGTGCTATAATAGATATATACACAAAAGCAAAGGAAACTACTATGTCACTCCCCTCTCACACTCTTGAAGAACTCCAAAACCTTACCAACAAATTTGAAGGTGGCGAAATCGACCGCTGGTATACAGCAAACGATAACCCCTACCTTCACGTTGGTTTCGGTGAATACGGGGAACGCTTCCATATCTCTTACAAAGACGATACCGACTACCTTATCGAAATAGGTCAAGTAAATGAAAGTGGTCTCGGTTGGGACGACTTTACTGACCGTATTCTTTCAGGTGAACCACGCACCTCAGACGAACTCGAAGGCTACTAAAATAAGCTTGACACGCTTACCTTATAGGTGATATACTTAATATAATAAGTAAACAAGCAAAGGAAACTATTATCGCTACCTCATATAAGTATGGTTGCCCCACTTGCGAATACCAAACCCCATTCGAACGAGCCTACCAAACAGCACTCGCTAAACTCCGTCATCATCGTAAAACCCATACGAATACCATAAGCTAAAACTAAATAAAAACTAAAAGGGCAACTGTCGCATATTACGAGACAGTTGCCCTTTCTTTATAAAACCACCTTACAGTTTACTTGCTCTCTCCACCGTAAGCAGGCTATCCTCATGATGCTCAACCATATAAGCCTTATGTCCACCCCGCACACCAAACAAGCGTTTAGTCCAAACCAACCATACTATCAAGAAAATGTTTATCACAAACACAATAATCTTAAACCAAGACACATGGTGATATAGTTCATACACTTCTAACGGTAATAAGAACGAAGTAGCCACAACAGCAAAATACTCTCCCCAGCGTTTAGCTAAGAACAAGCCCACAGCCTCACCAAACTCAACCAAAGCATACAATAACAAACCCACAGCCAACCATACTAAACTTACCTGAGTCATCTCAGCAGCACCACGAGCCAACCTTGCCAACCACCAATGATTAATATTCCAACCTAACACATCACCCACAGGAACCAATAAAGGTTGTTCCTGATTTATTAGTGTCGTAAAATTACCCTGCCAGTATTGAAAGTCCCAAACTAATACAGCAAGTAATAAAAGCAAGATACCCTTCGCAGCTCTCTCCACCGCAAAGAACCTCATAATCCACAAGTCACGCAATAACTTCCCACGAGGAACAACAGGAGCATCCGACGCTAACCCTGAACCCACAGGCTCACCTAATATATAATCCCCACACCGTAAACACCGCCACGCTACACCCTGAACAGTCACAACACTCAAGCGTTCAGATAAGTTAGCCTCAGTAGGAGCATAAGTCATATGACCCGTAAGAGCACAAACACCCACATTCACTCTATGGTGACGTTCCAATCTTCTACTCATACACCAAACTATCGGAAACCGAACAGGAAGAATAAGTTTAACCCACACGCCACACTAACCCTCTTGACAAAACACGTAATATCCACTATAATAAAATTATGGGATATTACAATTCAGGTCACTCCTACTACAAATATAGCAATCTCAACCCAGTAGCTGCAGCTGTCAATCGTGCCCGAGACCAAGCCGACACAGACACCCAGCACCCAATAACCACACGGAACGCAGTAGCCCAACAATACGAAAACTATCTCCCCTCCGAATGTAGAGAAAATTTCCTAAATACCCAAATGACCCAACCAGTAAATATTCAAGACGAAATCAATAAACGCAATAAAACACGAGACCCAAGATTCTATCCCCTCGAAACCTTCGACGACCTTGTTCAAGACATCTTCTACGAACACGCCAACCACACAATCAACGAACACCTTCCCGTGTTCGCTCAACTAATCCGCAATCCCAATGCACGCCACAACATAGTACTCAGACGCAATCACACAATCACCTTCCAATGCCAATACAAACACACCCCCTGGACAGGCAAACTAGAAGAAAATATCAAAAACCATATCAGAGCACAACTTCTCGGAGAACCAACCTGCCCAACCTGTCTAAACACTTACAAGGAAAACAAATCACCCAGAAGTGAAACACCCCGCACCCCAACCACCCGCATCCCAACCACTCGCCACTTCTACCTACACGAAATCACAGACCACAATAACAATATTATCGCCTACAAATACGGCATCACTATAGACATAAACAATCGCAGAACCCAACAACAACGACACGCCGAACAAGGACTAACCCTCACAACCATCTACACACTCACAGGACAAAACCGACGCATAGTCAAATTAGAGCAACAACTACACCACCACCTACACACTACACTCAACCACCCACAAGGACTAACCCAAGCCCAACTACCAGACGGATACACCGAAACCATATCCGCCAAGCATATAACACTAACTAACCTCATCAACCTCATCAACAAATATGCCTAACCCCTATACGCCATTCTAACGCCATAACCCTACCTCACTGACACAAACACCCACTCGCCACCCCGTCACGCCAAACACGCCCACTGACAGACTTCCCCACGCAGTCATATGACTTACGCCAACACAACTGACACGATACCCCGTCATATATACCCGTCACGCCACCAGCCTTGACATACACACTATATAGACTATGACAGCATAGTACGCCAACTACCATTACGCCACTACCAAGAAGACACCCGTCATATGACTGACACCAACCCCTGACATTCCTTTGACATATATACCCGTCAACCCACTCCTGACACACTGACACTATATAGCATTATGACATACAATCACCCTGACATGACTTACTCTAAAAATACTCTAAAGCCCAAATAAGCATTCCCCCGTCACGTCACAACCAACACCAGTCACCCTGACACAAACACCCGTCATATGACTGACAGTAACACTAGACACATCAGAGAAGATACGCCACGACACTATAAACCCAAAGCATAAGTGTATAAAAGAGAAAGAGAAAAAGAAACATACCTGGCATATGACTGACACACAATATATCTATGACATTACCACGACCCCAACCCAGCCCTTCGGACTGGACGACAGCAGGGAGAAAACCCTAACACCCCTGACAAACCCAAAGTGTTTCCTAACCTATACATATGACACTAAATGTAAACAATAAGAAACACTAACCCACCTATTCGGGATTTCCGAACAACTGATACATTAGAATGACACAATAACCCTAACAGTCTCAATCTATTACACCAAAGCAAAACAACACCCGTGTAATTACATAAGTGTAACTATAACCATATATAACCCCATATAAGAAAAACCTATACCACCTTATACCTCCTTATACTTCCTTACATATACACCATCACTCTATATAGTATACCGCACAACTTTCGTCCATAAACCCTACCCCACCATCACACACCCACACGATACAACAACACTCCCACCACAAACAGAGAACCAACACAACAACCCTCCATGCCCTTATCATTCTTATAGGTCGCAAAGAAACAATAAAGAAATGAACACCCCAAAAGAGTGACATATCCCAAGAGAGAAACAAACAACCATATAGAAGAAGAAACAAACACAACCATTACTCAAACAACCAATACCCTTAGAAGCCCTTCGGACTTCACGACAGTAGGGAGAGAACCCTAACACCCCTATAGAGAACAAACCCTTATATAGATACTCCCCTCAACAAGGAGACACTATAAGCCTAAAGCATAAGTGTATAAGAGAGTAACAAGAAACATAAAAGAAACCATAAGACAAGAACAACCTAACAATCAACCATTTTATGGTTTCTCACCCTACGGATGAATGTGCATAAATCCCCATTAGAATGAATGAGTATAAGGATACCTCTATATAGTATGTATGTATGTATATGTATAAGGTAAAAAGACTTCCATTTTCTAAACCTCCATTTTTGAAAGCGTCCCCATATTTTTCTGCGTCCGCACATTTTTTGTCTATCGTCCTGCCCTGCCGCCCTCGCACTCACGCTTTTTATTACATTCATCTAACAGGTGGGAAGGTCTTGGGAACTAGTTCTTTCAAGGCAGTTGTAAGCATTACACGCAGTAGTATGCTTTGCCCCGCACCCACTGGGGCGAACGCACCCGTATGGGTGTTTGTTCGCTGTGGGTGCTCTCGTCGTGGTTTGGGGAACCTGCGGTTCCTACCACTCCTCACTAAACCACTTACGCCACTTCGAGTGGCTTAGTGGTTTCCTTCCACCCTTCGGGTGTCAGGGTCACCTAAAGGTGACGTGCCTTCGGCACTTGTTTTTCCCGCAAAGCATCGCTTTGCTCCACACCCCGTAGGGGTGTGCCCCCCCCCCGTTCATTATAACCCATCCAGGGTTATAATGAACCAAAACTACTTTGTTAATAAAACAAGATACGCTCAATAACTCAGTAAAAGATATACTCGGTATAGTATTCCACTTTGTGGAATACTTGAATACAATAGCATCCATATGGAAACAATATGTAAACAACACACCAGCCCACTCACATACTATGCATGATAGTAACCTTACCTACACTACGCTACCACACGAGGTAATACAGTAGCCTACGAAGTAGGCGTAAAAACACGAAGTGTTTTGTATACGAGTGAAACGAGTATACACTGTATTACCAAAACTCACTAAGGTGAAAACACTCCATTTATGGAGTGGGAGAACAGTGAGTTTTATTCCCAACGACACGCACCCAGCGTGGCAAAGGGAATGGGGGTGAGCAAGCGAGGGGGTCTCCCCCTAATAAGGTTCATATACACTAAGATAGGACACATATGTGAACATATAGTGGACATTTGTATACTATACTTCAGATAGTTTAAAAATAAAGCAGGCTAAACCCTGCCCAATGTGTAAATGTGTAAAAGTGTAACTACACAACAAAATAGATAAACAAATGTGTAAATATAAGTATAAGTAAGGGGAGTTGTAGATGGGCTTAGTAACTACCGAAATAGGGCTACTTTGGCTCAAATAAAGGGATGTAGGGGATAATGAGGGTTGTAAAATAAGGGTTTTCTTCTACCCCCGTGTAAATGTGTAATGAAATGGGGGTAGAGCCGATAGGAATAGTAAGGATTTAAGGCTTTTTTAGTGGACATTTGTGCACATTTGAGGGTGTTTATCCGATAGTTTTATGTAAGTGTGTATAAGTTTTCCACAGGAGTGGCTGGATTAGGTGGGTATGTCACCTCCCATAGATGGAAAGGTTTTATTCTTTCTTCTATATAGATACATATAATACGAACAAGGGTAAGGTTAGGGTTTTGGATAAAAACGATACGAATGATATGAGTGAGGGTATCCCTATGAATGTGGATAACTCTTCTTCTCCTGTGGATAAGGATTATGGGAGCGTTGTGGATAACTCTGTTGATGGTTTGTTTTGTGAAGAAGTGAAGAGTGCTGCTCCCCTTGTAAAGAGTAAGCCTTCCCCTATTGTGGATGATGAGGGTATTCCTGTGGATAAGCCTGTGGGTAAGAAGGTTGGTTGGACTTCTCGTTTTGTGGAGAAACTTATTGGTGAGCGTGGAACATATCAGACATTCCCTCTTATAGATAAGTATGGTGAGATGAGTGACTTAATGGTGTTGATGGTTACTGCTATCATTGCTGGTGGTATTATGGGTATTCTTATTTGTTCTTACTCGTGGGGTGTTCTTTATGTTGAGAATATTATTAGGGGTATCTAATGTCTGATAATGGTAGGGACGCTTTTCCACAGGTTGATGTTGTGGGAAACTCTGTGAATGATAAGTTGTGGATAACTCGTGTTGTGGATAAGTTTGCTGATGAGGATACTCGTGCTGTTGTTCTCCCCCTTATAGATAAGGAAGGACATTTTAGTGATACTATGTATGTAGGTTCTGTAGTGTTTATTACAGCTGCTATGGTTGGTTTTATGTTTTATGTGTTGAATCTTTATACTAGTGTTTTTGAGTTGGTGAAGTAATGGCTGATATACGTTTGTTTGGTAATCATTTTGATAAGTTTACTTTTTTTGATGAGGACTTATTGGAGAAGGATATTAGTAAGTCTTTTACGGGTATTACTGATGTGAAGGGTTTTACTTACGATACTGAGGTATTGACTTCTCGTGGGTGGATGTTGTTTAGTGACTTGTATGACGTGTTGTTGGAAGAGTATATGTTGTGGGGGAAGTTTAGTGCTACATATGCTTCTCATATAGAGTTGGGTAATAAGGGAGAGTTCGATATGTCTCTTTATAAGTATGACCCTTTATTGATTGCTACTGTTTCTCCTTATGGTTTTGATGAAGAAAGTAAGAGTGCTGTTGAGGGTAGTGGGCGTATCTTTTTTGCTCAACCTGATGGGTTTTATCATTGGGCTTATAATAGGTTGATTACTGCTGTGAAATTACGTGGTGTGAGTATGCGTATGAGTCAGTATGCTGATGTGGTTGCTCGTAAGCGTTTTAAGAGTGAGTATGAGTTTGTTGATGCGAATGCTATGTATGGTAATCGTTATAGTGAATACTACTATTTATTGTTGAATAAGTTTAGTAAGAACATTGGTGAGAATTTCAATCCTAAGCTTTCTGGTAATAAGTTGGATGGTTTTAGTCCTTCTACATTAGTGGGGACAGATATTTTTGTAAAGGGTCGTGGTGCTGAGGTTTATCCTTCACAGTATGTTACTCGTTATAATGGTTATAGTGGTGACTTGTATAATGTTACTGTGGCTCCTTATCATACAGTAATTGTTCGTAAAGAGCGTGATAAGTTGGTTTCTGGTGAAGAGAGTGCTCGTGCGTGGAGTGGTAAGCCTGTTGTCGTGGGTGATGCTTCTAATAAGAATGTTTTCGATGGTGGTTATAAGCGTCGTGAAGTGAATGTTGTACATAATGGTTTGAAGGAGATAAACTAATGTCTGAAGGTAAAAAACTAAATCCTCGTTTTATTATGGGTGGTAGTAAGAAGAAAACTGAAACAGAGAAGCAGTTGGATGAGATTGCTGTTGTCCCTAAGAAGGTTGTTCGTCGTAACTGGGCTGGAGGTGCTGGAGGAACTCTATCTAAGAATGATGAAGCAGAAGAGACTACTCTTGCTCCGTCATTAGCTTCCAATGCTGTGGTAGTAGACTTTGTGGATGATGCTGTGGATAACCCTGTTGATAACTCTGTGGATAATATTGTGGATAACTCTGTTGATGAAGCCGTAGATAACTTTGTGGAAGAATATGAAGATGACGATGTTTTAGAGGAAGAACCTGTGGAAAACATTGTTGAGGATAGTGTTGATATTCCTGTGGAAGAAGCTGTGTATAATGGTGAGGATAACCTTGTGGAAGAAGAGGCTCCCCCAGTTACCTTAGTGCGTCCTCGTGCTGTAAATAGTCGTTTTGATTTAGGTCGTGCTAAACCTCGTCCTTTAGTTACACCTACTTCTGGTGGTGCTCCTTTCAAGGGTGCTAAGATGCCTAAGACTGGTATGCCTGCTCGTAAACCTGATGAGGAGCACGTTGACCAACGTCCTTCTGTGTTGCGTGCTAAGAGTGCGGTAGATGCTGGTGATTGGAATGACACTTATGCACAGGATGATACTACTAAAGGTTTTAATGCGGAGGGTAATACTAATACGCCTGAACCTGAACTTGGTACTGGTTTTCATTTGACTGAGCGTGATATTATGATTATTCGTTTCTTGGCACGTTACCGTTATGCTTATAATTTCCAGATTGCTCGGTTGTGTGATACTTCTCCTAAAGCTATCAATATTCGTTTGCGTAAGCTTGCAGAGCGTGGCTTTATTAAGAAGAAGACTGTTACTGGTGCCCAATATATTTGGTTGTCTACTAAGGCAGGTAACCTTGTAGCGGATATTGATTTGCCAGCTATTAAAGATGGACAGTTATCTTGGGTTACTGTGGCTCACACTATTGGTTTAGGTAACGTGGGTGTTGAGTTGGAAATTGGTGGGGATAACTTGTTGAAAGAGGATGAGTGGCCTGTCTATAATAAGCGTGACCGTAAGGGGAATCCTGTTATTGGTGAGCGTATTCTTACTGAGAAGGAAATTCGTCAAGGACAACAGAAGTGGCGTATGAACCGTACTACTGCTGAAATGCGTGAGTTGGTTGAGAGTGCTATCAAAGATACTGGTGCTGCGTATGTGAATGAGGAGACTGGTGAGATAACTTACCCTGACGCTCCTGAACTTATTGAAGGTAATGAGGGGCTATATGTAGTGTATGGTGCTTTAGAGCACATTCCTGATATGGTTGTTCAACGTGGACGTGATGCTGATGGTAAGCCTATCAATATTGCTATTGAGTTGGAGTTAAACCAGAAGCCTTCTGAGGATTGGAAGCGTATTCTTCGCACATACCGTGATTATGGACAAATGTATGACAAGATTATTTATTTTACTCATAAGCGTTCTATCTTCAATTTGTTGAATAAAATAAACCAGGAAGATATTGGGTTACCTCCTGAGAGGTTTATGATTCGTCAATACAAGCCTAAGAATGATAGAGAGCCTTTCTGGGGCTAATAAAGCGAAGGTTCTGTCTTTTAGACTTTTATTTAGCGGGTTATGTGCTCTCCATTGAGCCATTCTAAGAATGGTAGCAGGTGAATACTGTAAAAGATTTGACCTTCGTCAGTAACCCATAATGCTGGTATTTCTTTCTCATGAGTTATCTGTGCTATCTGGTCAGGTTTCTGTAAGAACAGAGTTTTAGTCATAACTTCAGCATCGAAAGTATGCGGAGCAACTACAGTTACGCTCATTACTCCACTATCTGCTGGTAAACCTGTCTGAGGGTTGATAATGTGGTGAAGTTTCTTTCCTGTTTCATCAGCCCAATAACGTTTACTAATCGAAGAGGTGGCTACTCCCATATTAGTTGTTCTTATAACGGCAATGGGGTCTAAGTCTTTATTGAAGGGGTTCTCTATGCCAATACGCCATTTGTCTTTTTCAGGAGTAAAGCCTGAGAGGTAGATGTCTCCCCCACCATTGACTATAAAGTTATTGGTATAGTGTGAGAGAAATTCAGCTGTTTTAGTGACAGTGTAACCTTTAGCTATCCCACCTAAGTCAATGGGTATGTTTCCTATATAGACTGATGTGTCTTTGAATTCTGGTTGCCAAATTTCACGAATAAGAATTGTTTCTGTTTTGGGAGCATTTACTAGGTTTGGGGTTGGTCGTCCTAAACTAAAAGAATGAATATATCCTGCGTTCGTAAGGCTTTTGAGAATACGAGGGTCAAAGGCTCCTTTGGTGGAGAGATATGCTTTGTAAGCTTCTTTGATAACGGCGATAAGTTCTTTGGGAGCTTCTACCCACTCTTTGAGGTTGCTGTTGACTTTGGCAAGAGCATTGTTTGGGATGAAGCGTGAGCAGGCTTGTTCATATTGTGCCCATAGGTTCTTGATATCTGTTTCTAGGTATGGTAAAACAGTATTTGGAACGGAGGCTTGGATGTTGACTGTGCTACCCATAGCGGGGAAGGTGAAGTTTATGTTTTCCATATCTTTCTTAGTTTATCATAGTTTTGTCTATTTGTAAAACTATCGGAGTAAATATATAGTCTTTTTTGAGACGAGTGGACAAATGTATACTTTTGAGTATTTTATGGCTGGAAACTTGTCTTTTTATGCTTTTTATGGTATGCTATAAGTATGTGGAAATTAGAAGTATTCGTAAAAGACCTCCGAAGCATAAAATATCCTACTATTGGTCGTATGGATTTTGATGGTTTTGCTTCTCGTGCTGCGGCAGAAAACAAGATTATGGAATTTTGGGATAAAAAAACTGATACAGTAGGTTTTACTTTTTATCTTATTGCCCCGTGGGGTAATGTATTCCCTGTAGATTTATTTCCCGAAATCTTCCTGGATGTTACTCCAGTATTGTATGATTACGAAGGTCAGTATTAATTTACGAAAATAGCAGCTATAGCTGTGCTTCCAACGCCATACAAGACTAAGGCTGTAAAAAGTATTATTAGTATGGTAGAGAATATATGTTTCTTCATCCATTTTTTAGCACGTGCTGTAACGGATAATCCAGCATTTTCGTCAGGACGAGCATAAAGGTTCTCTAATACTGGCATAAGAGTAGATAGGTTTTCTTCAGTTAAAGGTAAAGAAGCAATAATGTCCTTACCTTTATAAAAGTTGATAATGGGTGCTGAGGTATTATCTTCGGGTTGTTTGATATACCAGCGGTCTGGGAGGTTTAGCATTTCTAAGACAGTGGTATCATATTGTGGGTTTTCCACAAGGTAAGCATCTTCGTCCACAGGTTCTATAACTGGTATCGTTTCTAAGATAATTATAGTATTTTCCTCAGAAGTTTCGTCTTCCATAACTGTTTCACCAGCGATAATTATGTCTTTTACTTCTAAGTTATCCATAGAGTTATCAACAGGTGTGTCTGAGTATTCTACACGCTGTTTAGCGGGGCGAATTTTATATACTCGAGCCATTATTTCCTACCTTTAAAATAAATACTATTTTGCTTTAGTTAAGATATCGGGTGGAAGGATTGGTTTTTTACCCTGTGGATAATCTCCAACAATAGGCAAGAGCCAAGAGAAATCTAAAGCATCTACTTCTTCTTCAGACATATTAGTGAGAGCATAATGGAATACGCCACCTTTGACAGGCATATATTGTGAGAATGTAGTGATAACTGTCTTGATAAATTTTTGACTATAAGCGGTCTGGTCTGTTATTTCACGAACATTCTGTGGTTGAGTATAAGGGGTTAGTCCAAAACTTCGAGCAATAATATCTTGTTGTGCTGTTCCAATACGCATCATACCAAAAATATCATAGAAGAATTTAGTTTGAGATTGTGACATATCTTCTTCATCAATACTTTGTGTTCCAGCCCATTGTGCTGTAAGTGTTTCACCTTGCAATTCAAACTCATTTTCACTTTCAGCATCTACAGGTGAGGTAGAAGCCATAGCATATGTGCGGTTTGATGCTTCACGCATCTCATCAATATGTTTCTGAGAGTACTGTTTGGTAACACCACTTGGTTCTTTAGTTACTTTACCCCATTTAGAAGTGTCAGCAGCGTATGTAGGCGAGTTTAGAGCCTCGAGGAACTCTCGGTCTGTTGGGTCACGTTTTAACTCTCCAGCGAGGCGTGAATAGACAGCACGCATACGACGGTGACGCTCTACTGTTTCGTGAGGAATAGCGAAATCGTGGTCCATAACCTCAATTTGACGACGAATAGAAGTCATAATCCATTGACCAAGATAATTTGTTGGGGATTTGATATCTACTTCTAATTTGAAAGCAAAAAGACCTCTAATAAACCCTGCTATTGCTTCTTGTAGAATGTCATCATATGATACTCGTGAAGACCAGGCTGAACGGCGTTGTAGTTCTTTGCTTGCTACGCTCTTGATGAGTGGTAGTGCTGAAAGGATGAGAACTTTTTGTGCTTTTGTGCCAGCGTTGCGTATTTTTACTAATTCGGCACGCTTTTTAGGGTCTTTTTCTTCTTTGAGAAGGTCATGTGCTTCTTTTCCTGCTTTTACCGCTGGCACATGGTCTTTTAGAAGTTGTAAGGTTAGTGGCTCGTTACTGGTACGTTCTAAAATAGAACTTACTACTTTTTCAGCCACAACCTTTTCCTTCCTATGCTCATTCTGACTTGTTTTAGAAAATATTTTTTCCTAAAACTTTCTTATCTAGACTCCTCGGAACCAAGAATTGTCGATTTCAACGCCACGTTGTGCGAGGAAAGATGTCAGTTCGGCAGATGGACGCTGTTGTGGAACGAAAGTATCACGGTCACGGTCATAAGAGAACAAGGTTTGCGTAACAATACCGCCAGTTTCTTTACGAACTACACGAGTTACTTCCTCGATATGAGTGATAATGTGGCGACCCTCAATAAGAGCCATCTGGACAATAATTTGAACAGTAGAAGCAATATCACGAGCAACACTTGTTTCACTCTTGGAGTTGCCTGACTTCATAGTTAGTGAAATCATTTTATCTAGAGTTAGTTTAGGAGTTGAAGCGTGCATTGTGGTCATAGAACCGTCAGCACCAGAGTTAGCAGCAATAAGGAACTCAGCCATCTCTCCCCCACGAACCTCACCAACAATAATGCGGTCAGGACGCATACGGTTAGTTGAAGACACAAGCCATTCAAGACTTACTGCTTTGCTAGGGTCGCTACCAGGTTTTACTGGTGTAGAGTGAAGGTAAACAACATCTGTTTGTGGGAGACGAAGTTCTGGAGTATCTTCTACAACAATGATACGGTCGTTAGCGTCAAAGTAGTATGAGAGGCTTTCGATGAGTGTTGTTTTACCTGAACCTGAAAGTCCAGAGAATACAGTCGTTACACGTCCACGAGCAAGAGCAATAAGGAACTGTGCCATCTGTTGTGAGATACTGTTTGAGGCAACCATTTCTTCTAATGTAAGAACGTTACGGTTCTTTTTAGCAATTGTTACTTTTGCTTCAGGAACTACTGGTGGAACGAGGCAGTGAACACGAGCGAGAAGTGCTGGCTGGTCTTCATCTTCGAAGTTGGGGAGAACGAGTTGTCCTTCGATGAGGTAGTTTTCTTCTGAACCATCACCGATACGGTCTGCTGTGTCTGTGTATTCAAGAATAACATCGTCAATGAACTGGTGATAGGCTTCGACAGAAGAGAACTTAACGTTGTCTGCGTGAATACGGGCACCGTTACGCTTATACATAATAGCGGTTGGACCGTTCATAAGGATTTCGGAAGAGGTATTATCGTTGAGGAGTGCGATAAGGTTTCTTGCTGCTTCGAAATCTTCGGGTGCGAAAGCATCAAATTCGTCTGCGAGGTCTTCGTCGGAGGGAGTGTCGTCTTCCTCTTCAACTTCTTCGATGGCTTCTTCGATAAGTTCATTTACATAAACTTCGGGAAGGTCTTCATCTAGAGCAATATCAACCTCTACGGGGGCTGGGAAGGCTTCTACGAGGCTTATTTCTTCTGTAGTGACGCTGACTGGCTCAGGGGCTACAACGGCTTCCACAGGCTCCACAGGGGCTTGTACGGGCTCTACGGGAGTAACTGCGGGTGTAGGGGTAATTCCTTCTGGGCGGTTAGGTTTGAAACCGTCTGGGCGTGTGGGTAATGCCATAATAATGTCCTCATTCATTCTATAAAGAAATGTTTATATACAGAGACTATCGGCATATAAAATAAAGGTTTTAAGAGGGTTTATCCGTTAGCAGATGTAATAGCAGCACGAGAGGAAAGAATGTAATCTTGAGTAGGAATACCAATCATATGTAAGAAGGAGTTCTTAGAAGTTTCGATAACTTCTACTTCTAAATATTTTGCTCGAGTATTAGTTCCGCTACCTGTAATGTTTAGTTTTACAATAGTGTAGCCACAGCCTGACTTAGGAATATATAGGGTACCTTCAGAAGATAAGGGAGAACGACTAGTTTGGCATATAAGGTTGCTGAGTTGCCCTGTACGGTTAGCATCATATACTGTTAGAAAAGTATCTAATACTGCTGCTTCTGCTTTCGGTGTAATAACAGAGACATCATTACCTGTATTATCATCATAACCAGGGTTAGCAGCCATAGAAACTGCTGCTTGCGTAGCTTGGTCTAATGATTGCTGTAAAGTATTTTTAGTATAAGTATCAATAGAGGTGTCAATACCATATCCCATTAGCACAACCATAAGAGGTGCCAAGAGGATATACCAAACTAGGCTACTATTTCCTCGTTCATTACTTCTTCTCTTCCACATAGTATTAACCGTTGATACCAGTTTCAGAAACGGAAGTAGAAGTTAGAGTATAAGGAGGTTTTGTAATGTTAGTAGTAAAACCAAAGAAGAAATCATTAGCGACAGGCTTGTAAGAATAAGTTACTGTACAAGATACTGTGTCACCCACTCGTGCTGCTTCGGGAGGAGTGCAAGTTACTGTAGGAGGTGCTGAACAAGAGGAAACTTTGCAGGTTTTTGTTCCAGAATCCCATAAACGGTCGAGAACTAACTGGTTCACATCTTTACCTGTATTGTTCAGAGGAGCATTAGCAGAGTTACCACCATAAAGTGCTACTTGGCGAACACCATCGTGAAGAATGTTTTGTACCTGAGCACGAGTAACCATATAGAAAGAAACATCGATAAGAGCGAAGAGGAGGAAGATTGAAAGTGGCAGCAGAATAAGAGTAGTGGGTAGTTCAGAACTACCATTTTCTTTCTTAGCTAGTAGAAACTTTCGTAACTTGTCCATTAGGTTTTCCTTAAATATGTTCTATTTATATATATCGGGTGAGGTATGATATTCCAACTATTATAGCATGCTTCCAAGTGATGTAAGACTTGGGGCAAGGAAGATAATAAGGAATGCGGGAAGCATTGTTCCAGCAAGAGGAATAAACATTGTAGTAGAGAGCTTCGCAATCATTTTCTGAACACGAGCCTCGTGGTTATCACGCACGAAGGTTGCTTGGTGTTGTAGAGTCTCAGTAATATCTGAACCTAAACGCTGTGCTTGGATAATTGCTTTTACGAAAGAATCTACTTCTTCAGAATCGATTTCTTTTGTAAAGTTTTTGAGTGCTTTCTCGAGAGAGGTTCCCGCACGCATTTGCATATTTACACGAGTAAGTTCATCTTTTAGAAGACCTTCAGGAAGTTGAGGAACAACTTGGTTTAGAGCAGACTCAAAAGGCTGACCAGCAGTTAATGTAACAACGAGAAGGTCAAGTGCTTCAGGGAGTTGTTTCTGAATTTCATTAGTGCGAGCAATACGCTTGCTATTGTATGTGGAGTAAGGAATAGCAGTTCCCATAAGGGTTGCAATGATAATCAGAAGTAGAGGTGGCACAGCAGGTATACCGTTAAACACCGCTACGATAAGACCAATAAAGAAACCAATAGCAGAGAATACTATCTCGATACCAACAAACTCTTCAGGAGTTAGACGCCAAGGGTTTCCAGCTTTGATAAGAAAATCTTGAAGTTTAGTTTTGTTTTGGGGAGAAAGGTTCTTTACAGGAAGCTGAGGTAAGAAGTTATTGATAAGTGGTTTAGCATACTTACCAAGTGAGTCAGTAGGAGTAGCAACTTCTTGCTCACCCATAACTTCATCTTCGATGTTTTTACGAGACTTTTGTACTGGAGCATAGATAGCATATAATGTGAGGAAGATTGTAAGAGCAGCAAGTACCGCTACAAGTCCTGGTGTAAATGTGGAAGTCATAACTAAGCGTCCTCAACTCTCTTGACAAGTTTGCGTGAAATAATAAGTCCTACAGCATATAGGGCACCAACTACAGCAAGAGCTATAATACCGATGAAGGATTTCCAAAACTCTTGGCTATCGGGTGAAGAATAATATGAGAATAGGAAACCTGCTGGAATAGCGATAGCAGATACAAGGATAGATGGCTGAACTGAAGCTACAGCTGTAGCGAGACTGTTAGCAATACGAGCACGTTGAGTAATAATTTCTTGAATGATTTGTAGTTGAGGGTCAAGGTCAACACCAGAAGAAATAGCAATCTTGATAGATGATACAAGGAATTTGATTTCACGAGAAGGAACTCGTTGAGCCAAGTGAGTTAGGGCGTCTTCGAGAGTAACGTTAACGTTAATTTCTTGTTCAAGAATTTTGAGCTCATCACCAAGAGGTGCTGGAATTTCATTTACTTGAGAAAGGATAGCTTTCTGTGGGGTAAGGTTTGCTTGGAGGTTAGCACGCATACCATTGATAAGAGCAGGTAGTTGCTTCTCCATAGTTTTACGACGCTTAGTAATCTTAGCAAGAAGATACATACGGTAAATTACGAGACCAGCTACAGCAAAACCTAATCCAGCAATAAAGTCTTGTGGCCAAACAAAGAAGCCAATAAGGAAGGAGAAGAGCATTACTCCAAGAGCTAGACGAGAAGCAGTTTCTTTAGTAGCCATCTGCCAACCAGATTCAACAGCAAGCTTATACCAAAAACCAACCCAAGTCTTAGGGTCAGGAATACCACTCTTTTTAGTATCAGTACTAACTTCAGCTTTTGTTAGTTCTTCAATAAACCTGTCATAGTCTTCATCGTTTTTAGTTTTAGCACCAATTCGGGCAATACCCAAACCTAAAAATAGAACGATAGACGCCGCAAGTATTGACGCAAGTATCGTGAGAGCAAATAACATTTATAACACCTTCCACAAAATACTATCGGTAGATAGTATTCATTTTATAGACTAATCTTCGTAGTGACTTTTAGGAATGTCAGAAATTTCGTATAACTCTGTCAAAGTCAAATCACGCTTCTTATCAAGACGGTGTTTACGAATAATACTATCAGAAAGGTTATTTACACGAACATATTCACCAACAACAGTTTCACGCTCATTACCCTCATCATCAGTAATAATTTTAGTTCCTGATTGACGGAATTCCCAAAGAGTACGAGGTTCAAGTTTGATAAGGCGACCATCAGAAGAAATAACAGAAGGTATCTCACTAATGTTAGAAACTCGCCTGGAACCATCCTCAAAACGCTCAACAATAACCATAGCGTCTACACCACCAGCGATAAGTGCTAAGGCTCGTTCAGGTGAGAAGTCCCCCACCTGTGAGATAAGGTTTGTTAGACGGTCTATGGCACCTTCAGGGTCATTAGCGTGAACAGTAGTCATAGAGCCATCGTGACCTGTGTTCATAGCTTGAAGCATATCATAGGCAGCCTCGTCACGAACCTCACCAACAACGATACGGTCAGGACGCATACGTAAGGAGTTCTTTACAAGGTCACGAATAGTAATACTACCCTCACCCGAAGCAGAGGCTTGTTTAGCTTCCATAGCCAAAACATGCTTAGTAGGGTTTAGACGTAACTCAAGGTTATCTTCAATAGTAATAACACGCTCATCGAAAGGAATAGCACCAGAAAAAGCATTGAGGGCAGAAGTCTTACCTGAACCTGTACCACCAGCGATAATTACTGAACAACCTTTATAGATAAGGTTACCAATCTCTACCGCAATTTCTTCAGTAATACTTTGCTTTTGTACGAGTTCTTTAATTGTGAAGATAGTATCTGGGAAACGACGAATGGTAAGATAAGGACCGTCTGGAGCAACGATAGGGTGAACTACGTTGATACGAGACTGGTCAGGAAGACGACCATCAGCCATAGGACGCTGAATGTTTACTTCACGACCAATATCTCCAAGGATTTGCTGGCAGACATCGAGAAGGTGTTTAGCATCACGGAATTCAGCACCTTTAGCTTGGCGAACTTTACCACCAATTTCAATCTTCACATCTTTAGGACCGTTAACCATAATTTCAGAAATACGAGGGTCTTCCCATAATGATTCGATAGGTCCCAGACCGAGAAGTTCATTGATAACACAAGCAATAACTAGCGGAGCGTCTTTTTGGCGAATGATGTTTTCTTCAGAAACATATCTGAGTAGAAGGCTATCAAGTTCATTAGCCATACGTAAGTAGTCTTTACCACGATTACGGCGAGCCATAGATAGTTCAGCATCTTTTCCACGGTCAGAAAGAACTGTACGAACCCAGTCCGTCATTTGAAGAATTTTCTCTTCGTGAGGTTTGATAAACTCTGAATAGTCTTTGTTTATAACGTCTTCGGCAGACAAATGGCTGATACGAAGGTTAGTGAGTTCAGGTTCATAATCGATATGGTCTTGTGGAGATAAAGAGACATCAGGAATACCTTCACCAACCTCTAAGGGTTTCTTAGGTTCTTCTACAACAGGTTTAGGAATAATGATACCAATAGGTAGACCTTCATCATCATATTGCTGATTAGGGTCTTGTGGTGTCGGATTATTAGATGGTTTGATAGGTAGTGCCATTAGTTACTTCCCCCAACGTTTTTTCTTGTCTTTTTTAGTAGGAATAATAGGAACTCGAGCTGCTCCCCCACTAGCGACCTTAGCGGCTGCTGTTGCAGCAGTTTCATTTACATCAGGAGCAAGAAGAGGATAGCGTTCCCCAATAATGTATTTCACTAAATCATAATAGGCTGGCGAAATATCAGGGTGGCGTTTTACGATAGCATCTAACTGGTTATTGTTTGTAGCCGTAAGCACAGCAGCAGAGTCCATAGGGATAGCCACAAGTAGAGGAACACCTACGGCAGCTGTTTCTAGCTTGCCTTGGTCAAAACCAACATTACCCATAGACTGGTTCACAACAACACCAATCTTGTCTTTGTTGATAGCGGCAGAACCACCTTGGTCAAGAGGAAGAGTAACTTCAGCAATCCAACGTGTCATACCGAATACTGAACCACGAGACATATTGGTTACAAACAATACAGCATCAGCCATAGGGAGAACCACTTCACTAATGAGCGGGTCAAGATAGTTAACACTTGTATCAAGAACTACAACATCAAACATGGTACGGAGTTTAGAAATAATATCACGATAAAACTCTGGAGTAGTATAGTCAGCTGTACGAGCACGCTTAGGTGCTAGAAGAGCGTGAATACCAAGACGCTCGTTGTACACAAGGTTTTTACGAATGTTATTACGAGAAAGGTCTTGAGAAGTAACAATGTTTAGAACCGTAGGGGTAGACTCATTGAGGAAGAACCCAATCTGTCCGTCACGAGTATCCATATCAACAACTACAACATCTAATGGACGGTCTACAAGTCCCGCATCTGTAGCATTCTTAGAAGCCCAATAAAGCATAGAAGAAGTACATAAAGCAACAGTAGACTTACCTGAACCACCCTTAGAGGATGTAGAAGCAAGAATCATACCATTACGACGAGGACCTTGATAACCATCGCCTTCATAAGGAATAGCCGAAGTAGGTTTAGGAGTAGCAGGCTTTTCTTCAGAACCTGTAGAAGCAGCTACAGGGGCAGCAACAGTAGGTGTCTCTTCTACTGGCTGGATTTTGGCAGCATTAGCTTTCTTCTCTTGCTCACGCTTAGGAAGGTATGCTTTATACTCTTCGATGGCATTATTTATATCTGTCACGGGGTCTAAACGCCCGACAAACCAAAACTTGTATGTTGGTACATAATCACGAACAGCCATTTTTTCGAGCTTTTTCATGATGCTTTCACGGAATACATCATCAGCAATTACCATAACAAGTGCTTCACCTGAAAGGTCACGGATGGCACCTTCTAGATGTTCGTTATCGTCAGCATAGTCACTATCATTCAGAATAACGATTTGAGAGTTTACATCGAGGTCACCGTTACCGAGTTCGTGCCACATTTGTTCAATAGACAAGACAGGGTGCTGAACGTCCCATTCAGGAAAGTTCTGTTTGAAGTAGTCAAAATATTCTTCTGGACTAACAACGATTGCTTTGGTCACTTTATTTCTACCTTCTTTATCAATAGCCTACTAACACTATCGGCTAACAAAAATGCCCCCACATTTCTGCAGGGGCATTTTCTTGTCTAATATTCCCTAGTTCGTTGGAACTGGGGTGGGAGTAGCAGTTGCTTTCGCAGTTGCTGTAGGAGCAGGAGTTGCTGTAGAAGTTGAGGACTTCTTCGCAGCCTTACCACTAAATGTGTTATCAGTTCCAGCACCGCTGTTCTCAATGAGACCGTTGAGTGAGGAAAGGTCAACGGTGATATCCATAGGTTCTACCTCGTCAGAAGTTTGGTTAGCAGAAAGAACTACATAGATAGTTGATTGTGTAGCAACTGCTAGTTTAGCAGCATCTTGAGGAGAAAGACCTACAGTGTAAAGGGTTGGAATACCGTTACGGATTGTAGCACTATCAGCAGCTGAAGTTACTGAACCATCAGCATTAGCACTAGCAGAACTTGAGCTACTGTCAAGGTTTACTGTAGCATCAAGAACTAGAACGTGTTGTAGGAAGTAGGAAGCTTGTTCGTTTTGTACAACGATAAGGTCTACATAGTCACCACGCTTGATTTTTCCACCAGCAGCAAATGAAGCAGGTGAAGTGAAAGTTCCAATAACGAAGTTCTCTGGAAGACCAGCAGAAAGACCATTAAGAGAACTCTCAGTGTTAGACTTAGTTAGAATATCTCCACTGTGTAGGAAATACTTAGCATATAGAGGAGCAGCAACTAGAGCATCTTTACCTAGTGCATTAGCAGGAGCACCACCAGAAGATACCACGATAGGTGATAACATATCTTCAGTGATTTGGCTACGAGCAGCAACGTCACTCTTCAACACATAGTATGTGGAAGTGCTTGTTACTTGAGATAAGATAACGAATAGGACGATAGCGGTTAGCAGGGCTGCTACGGCAGCGAAGAAGAACCACAATTTACGACCTTCGAAAGTGCTTTTCTTGGGTAGAATATTAGACATTAAGAAAACTCCTCATTTATAGATTTCACTAAAAGTTATCGGCAAAAGAAAATATACTCTCCCAAGTTTTGTAATTATTAGTTGGGAGAGTATATTTATTGTAAAGGATTATTTAGTTATAAGTTTATGGTTGGCTATTGAGAGCATCTATTGGTGGGTTCTGACCTAGCACACAGTCATCGATAATACCGTAAGCATTACTGTAACCTTCTGTCTGCCCATCAGGTGTTTCACCACAAATAAAATAGTGTATGCCTGTTCCCGTAACGGTAACTTCATTATGGGAAGACTCTAAGATAGCCTTTTCTTCTTCAACAGACGCTTGTAAAGTAGTAGAGTCCATATTAGGGTCGCTTGCTACAATAGAAGCGACATTTACTGAAGTATTATGAACATCACTACGGATAGTGGCTTGTGTTGCTTCTTTGCTTTGGTTTATGAACATGGGCAAAGCAATAGCAGATAATGCTCCTATGATTACAATGGTAACCAGGAGTTCTATGAGTGTAAAACCTTCTTCTTTACGAATATTAAATTTAACATGCCTATTAAGCATTATCTGTCCTTCACGCACTTACCTACGTATAAATAGATATCGTAAAAAGAGTTTTGTAAAGTTGCAAATATATGTTTTTATAATAAAAGAACCCCAACCATATGGTTGGGGTTCTTTTATTCATTCAGTTAAGAATTAGAAGGTACCTGCTTCTTCATAAGTTCCACCTTTAGCACCAGAGGAGTTATAGGTGTAAGTCCAGGTGCCTCCACCTGGGTTGGAACCTTCAACTGTATAGTCAGAGTAGCTACCTACAACTGCTACGTCGTTAGTTCCAGATTTAACTGGCTTAACTACAGCAGGGTCTTCCAGTTCAGTGGCGGTTGCTGATGGGTGACTTACGAGGTAAGTGGAAACGTTTGTAACAGTGTTACGTACGTCTGACTTAATAGACGCTTTGGTAGCTTCTTTTTGTTGGTTCAAGAAGATTGGAAGAGCAATCGCAGAAAGCACACCAATAATTAGAATAACAACGAGGAGCTCGATGAGGGTGAAGCCCTCTTCCTTACCCTTGCGGAGTTCGTTTAGTTTGTTTAACATTTGTTATATCCTTTACATTCTTATTACACCTTGTAATAAGTCTATGTAAAGTGTATCGGCAAAACTTATTTTTTTAGGTCTTTTCTATTGTGTTTTATTTCTTAATATACAGGTTTTTATCAGGTTTGCCGATATTTTTACTATAATGGAGAAACGAGTCAAGCTTTCTGCCTTCGCTAAAAGCCAAGGCATTACTTACCAAGCCGCATGGAAAATGTGGGAACGTGGTGAGATTGAGGGTATCAAATTAGAGAGTGGTACTATTCTCGTTTCTGGTTGGACACGTAAGATAACTGGAACTCCTCAAGTAATTATTTATGCTCGGATTGCTTCTCCTGAATTTTTAGAAGATTTAGAAGCTAAAATAAAACAAGCAACTGAATACGCTGAGTATAGTGAATATGAAGTAGTGAGAGTAGTAAAAGAAATAGTTTCTGGTATAAATTATGACCGACCAAAACTTCACCAAATTTTTGAGATACCAAATTGGGACATTTTATTAGTATGCGATGCTAATGAAATAACTTCTATCAACTTTGACTTAGTAAAAGCTATTGTTGCTTCATCAGGCAAACGTTTAGAAGTCATCAATCCTATTCCCGAAGATGAGAAGAATTTATTAGTGGAACTTACCCAAAGAACTATTGGTTGGGCTAAACAAATTATTGGTATGAATAATTATAAGAACAATGTCATACAGATTATTCGAAAACTAAATAAATAGTCTTTTTATATAAGTATTGCTCCAGCCGAAAAACAAGCTGGGGCAATACTTATATATATAAAATTTATCTAGCTTTTATTCACAAGGTCATAGACCGAGAAGATAGGTAGATAGAGAGCAACAATCATACCACCAACAATAACACCTAAGAACACAAGCATGATAGGTTCTAGTAGAGAAGATAGTTGGTCAGTCATTGCTTCCACATCATATTCATATGATTCTGAAACTTTTGTAAGCATACCAGAAAGGTCACCAGCATCTTCACCAATAGCAGTCATTTCTACAAGCATCTTAGGAAAGAGGGGGTCTTTAAGCATAGGCTCTACAATAGTTCCACCAGAAAGAATAGACTCTTTTACTCTTACCAAAGATTTCTCTAGAACGATAGAGCCCGAGGAAGCACCCACAATATCAAGAATTTGAAGAAGAGGAACAGCAGCGTCTAGAAGGTCAGCAAAGTTCTTAGCAAAACGAGCCATGATAATCATAGAGTTAAGCTTACCAAAAACAGGAAGTTTAAGCTTAATAGGGTCAATAAACTCTCTAACTTTCGTATCATTTTTATGCTTTCGCCACCAAGACATGAAAACAACAATAGCAATAATGAAAGGAATAATACCTATCTTAATTACATTAGATAAAAATACCAGAACGAGTGTAGGTACTGGGAGCGTTCCGCCCATAGATGAGAATAAGTTTTCGAAGATAGGAACGATAAACAAAAGCATACCAGTAGTTAGAAGCATAGCAAGTATAAAAATAACTACTGGATAAGTCATAGCAGATTTAATTTTTGCTTTTAGTCTAACCTCTGCTTCTAATGATTCAGCAATAGAGAGGAGTGCTTTATTCAAGAAACCACCAGCTTCTGCAGCTTGAACCATGCTAATAATAATAGGTGAGAAGATAGAACGGTGTTTAGCCATAGCATCGGCAAGAGTAATACCTTCGTTAACATCAGCTGTCATTTGACGGAGAATATCTTGGAATGTAGGGTTAGTAGACTGCGAGGTAAGAATTTCAAGCGTTTTTACAACAGGAATAGCAGCATTACTCATGGTAGCAAACTGACGAGCAAAAACAGCAATATCACGAAGTTTTACTTTCTTCTTACCAAAAGAGAGGTCTTTGGTTAGAGCACTTTCTTCAGAAACATCAAGAGGAATGAAACCACGTCGAGCAAAATTTTCTTTTACTTGTTCTACACTTTCGGCTTTAATATTACCTTCAATGAAGTTACCCATAGGGTCTTTAGCTTTGTAGCTAAAGTTTTTCTTTGCTATTGTTGCCATTAGATACTTCTTCTCATGGTTGTAGAACCAATAGTGTTAGCTTCAGGTTCTTCGTTAGCATCTTCACGACGACGAATAGCACGAAGTTCTTCTTCATTGCCAAATTTACCATAAAAGTCATCAATATCCTGTGCTTTCTCTGCTGCAACATCAAGTTTTACACGACCTGAACGTACCAGCTCTTCTAGAGACTGGTCCATAGTACGCATACCTTCTTTAGAACCTGTCTCAATGTATGTTCTAATCTGAGCGATTTGATTCTTACGAACAAGGTTCTTGATAGAAGGGATACCTTTCATAATCTCGAGAGCAGCGGCACGTCCACCGTCACGAGTTTTTACAAGGGTTTGACAAACAATAGCCTGGATAGTTGAACCAAGCTGTTGGCGAACCTGTTCTTTGGTTCCATCTGGGAAAACGTCAATAATACGAGAAATAGTTTCTGCGGCTGACTGAGTGTGAAGAGTTCCGAAAACTAAGTGACCAGTTTCCGCAGCGGTAATAGCAGTAGAGATGGTCTCAAGGTCTCGCATTTCACCAACAAGAATGATGTCAGGGTCTTGACGCAGAGCGTGCTTGAGTGCCTCAGCGAAAGAATCCGTATCTGTACCGATTTCACGTTGAGAGATAACACTGTTCTTGTTTTCGTGAGAGAACTCAATAGGGTCTTCAATAGTGATGATGTTTGCTTGACGAGCACGGTTCGCTTTATCAATAATAGCAGCAAGGGTAGTAGACTTACCTGAACCAGTAGGTCCAGTAACCAGCACAAGTCCACGAGGATAGAAAGCAAACTTGTTGAGTTCTTCAGGGAGACCTAATGCCTCAGTAGATTTGATAATATTAGGAATCGCACGGATAACAGAACCTGTCTGTTGACGTTGGCGTAGAACGTTTACACGAAAGCGGCTTCGTCCAGGAATAGCATAGGCAAAGTCAAGTTCGTGATGTTTTTCAAACTGGTTTCTTTGGCTTTCACTCATAATAGCATACATTAGAGTATCAATTTGGTTACCTGAAAGAACTGGGTATTCGGACATTGGAGTCATATCACCATTTACACGAATAACTGGTTGAAGTTTAGCGGAGAGGTGGAGGTCGGAAGCTCCACGGTCGAGCATATCGTTGAGGAGGTCATCAATGGTGAAGTCACCTTCGCTTGTGGCAACGTCAGAAATTTCATCGCCAACGGTGTGGGTTTGTGCGAGGCTCTCCCCCGTAGTTGTTTCGTCATCCCAAAAGCTTGATAGGTCGCCGCTCATTTATCTTCCTGTTCTTTCTGTAGGTCTTGTTTATATATCGGAGTGTTTTATATATTATGAAACGACTCGGAGTACTTCTTCAATAGTGGTGATACCTGCGAGGACTCGGCTGAAACCGTCTTCACGCATAGAAGTCATACCTTCACTCTTAGCAATCTCGTCAAGTTCACCAGAAGAGCGACCCTCAAGAATAGCATCACGAATCTTTTGGCTTACTGTTAGCACCTCGAATACACCCTGACGCCCTCTGTAGCCTGTGTTGGAGCATTCTTTACAGCCTACGGGCTTGTAGAGGGTAGGTAGTTTATCTGCTTCGTGAGGGAAACCTACGGCGTCTAGTTCTATTGAGGTAGGAACATACTCGGCTTTACAGTAGGCACAAAGCTTACGAGTAAGACGCTGAGAAACAACGCCTTCTAGTGTTGAAGCAATCATGAAGCCCTCAACGCCCATTTCTTGGAGACGAGAAAGAGCAGAAGCAGCATCGTTAGTGTGGAGTGTCGAGAACACCATGTGTCCTGTCATACCAGCCTGAAGAACGATATTAGCAGTTTCCTCATCTCGAATCTCACCCACAAGGATAACATCGGGGTCAGCACGAAGAATAGTTCTAAGAACACGTTCGAAGGTGAGTCCCTGTTTAGCATTAACCTGAACCTGAGTAATACCACCAGCAATACGATACTCTACGGGGTCTTCAGCAGTAATAATGTTGATAGCTGGAGAAACTAAGCGTCCCAGTAATGAGTAAAGAGTAGTTGACTTACCAGAACCAGTAGGACCTGTAACAAGAACTACGCCATAAGGTTTAGTAGCAGCAGCCTCGAGACGGTCGAAGTCTTCTTGACGAATACCAAGAGCAGTTAGAGGAAGAGAAGCAGCCGAGTTGTCAAGAACACGCATAACAATCTTCTCACCATATACAGAAGGAAGAGTAGCTACACGGAAGTCAATCTTTTGACCATTAATTTTTAGGGACAAACGACCGTCCTGTGGGGTACGACGGTCGGAAATATCAAGGTCAGCCATAACTTTTACACGAGATACAATTTCACGGATAGAAGAAGCAGGAGCTGTTGTTGTTTCATAAAGAAGTCCATCAATACGGTAACGAACAACAAGGTGGCGTTCTTGTGGGTCAAAGTGGATATCAGAAGCCTTGTCCTTAATAGCTTGAGAGAGAACAAGTTCTACGAACTTAATAACTTTAGACTCTTCACCAATTTCACCAGGCATAAGTCCAGCATCAGCAACGCTAGCAGCTTGACGGTTAGCTTCTGCTTCCTTTTCCTGAGCAACAGCAATCTCACGAAGTTCCTCATCGGCACGATAGTTATCTTCGATAGTTTGTTCGATGTCTTTACCGTAAGAAATAACGAACTCTACGTGACGAGCACCAGAAGCACGTTGAAGGTCGTCTTTGATTTGTAGGTTTGTAGCAGACTTGATAGGAACGGCAAAAGTAATAATACCACCGTGCTCAGATATTGGAATAGCGTTATAGTGGCGAGCAATTTGTCCAGTAATCTTTCGGAGAACTTCATTATCTAAGTCCATATCACGAATGGGAGCATATTTCATATCGAGAGATTTAGCAAGAATTTCTACAATTTTGCGGGGGTTAGTGATAGCTCCTGTGGCTTGCATTGCTTCCACAAATGAAACATTCTTTTCTTCTACATATGCAACGATAGTATCGTATTGTTCTTGGGTAATGCTACCGTCTTCTAGAAGAATATCTTCAATAGTTTTTTTGTCGCTCATAAAATAGTTTTCCTTTTGCCTACTATAAGTTTTTATCGGCAAAACCTGCCTTAAACTTTTTATCCGATAACTATATTGTGAGTAAATTAGATATTTTTTTAAAGACAGCCATTAGTACCAACGCATCAGATTTGCATATTACAGCAAATACTAAGCCGAGCCTTCGCATCGACGGTAAACTAATGCCCATCAAGATAGACCCTCTGACAAAAGAAGAAACTCAAGCGATTATTCTTTCATCTATTGATGAAGAGAAGCGTAAAGCTTTGGAAGAAAATTTTGAGATAGATTATTCCTATTCGTTGCCTTCAGGTGAACGCTTCCGTGTGAATGCTTACAAGTCACAAGGAACATATGAAGCAGTATTCCGTACTATCCGTAGCGAGAGCAGCGACCTAGCTGCTCTAAATATTCCTGAGACTGTTTATGAACTCGTAAATCACGCTAACGGTTTAGTTCTTATTGTTGGTGCTACCTCTTCTGGTAAGACAACAACACTTGGTGCTCTTATTGATTATATCAACCGTGAAAAAGAACTTCGTATTATTACTATTGAGAACCCTGTAGAGATTATTCACCCTAATAAGAAATCTATTATCTCTCAACGTGAAATTGGTTTAGATACAAAAGACTTCCCCACCGCTTTACGCTCTGCTCTACGTCAAGACCCTGACGTTATTGTTATTGGTGAGATTCGTGACCGTGAAACAGCTGCTATCGCTTTAGAAGCAGCACAAACAGGACACCTTGTCTTATCGACCCTTCACGCTGGTGACACAGGAGACTCTATTAGTCGTTTCGCTAATATTTTCCCTGAAGAAGACCGTCAGAATGTTCGTGAAATGTTTGCTGAAAGTATGAAAGGTGTTGTAGCACAACGCTTAGGTAAAGATGTTGATGGTAATCGTATCCCTGTTGTAGAAATTCTTGTGAATAGCCTTCGAGTATCTGAAAACATAAAAGGCAAAGAACACGCTACTATTAATGAAATTATCAATGCTTCAGCTACTTATGGTATGCAAACGTTTGAGGATAGTATCGTAAAACTTGTTAGTCTTGAACGCATTACTCCTGCTATGGCTCGCCTGCTTGCTACGGATGAGGCAAGTATTGTTCTTCGTATGAAGAAACAAGGTATAGCAATATAGTTTTTTATCCTTTATAAAAACGTAATGTGCCCCAGTAGTTTTATACTGGGGCACATTACGTTTTAGGATATTTTATTTTTTAGTTGTAGCACTAGGTTTTGGAGTTGGAGTTACTGTGGTACTTCCAGAGGTTTTAGCAGCTGCTTCAGCAGGAGTATCTAGACCAGCATATAGAAGTGTAGTTCCCTGTATTGTCATAGATTGTAAGCCGCTAGCATCCTTAGAATCTGCCGCAGAAACTGTTGTGCTATCTACCTTAATTGCACGGTCAATTTGTCCGAGTGCTTTTAAGAAGTTAGAAAGAGCATCTGGGGTACCTAATACACTGATTTCTACTTTCATAGTAGCAAGTTTGGAAGGTTCAGCAGCTGCAGCAGGTTTAGAAGAGCTTGTCTTACTAGCATCCGCAGCAGCATCTGTTTTAGTCGCTGTTACAGGAGGTATATAAAGTTCAGGGTTCTTCACGTTTACGGCAGTAATGTTGGACGCTCCAATACCTGCTGAAGCAGCAGCATTAGAAATATCAGTCAAAAGTAGAGGAACATTAGCAGTAGAAGGAAACTTCTTATTAAGTTCATCATTCAAACCTGATACAGCGTCAGTATTACTTTGTACCTTCTTTAGAGCTACTACTTGGTCTTCTGTTTTTTGATTTTGTTCTTGAATAGATTTTTCTTCGTCAGCCCAACGAGCAGTCTGACTAATGATAGGAGTTCCTACAAGACCAATACCAAGTACTGCTATAAGACCTACACCTGTGAAACCAATTAGTTTGATATTTTTTGCTTTACTCATAATATTTAGTTTCCTCCAGAAGCAGGGGTAGTTGTAGGTGTAGGTGTAGCATTATCTGTTGGAACAGGAGTGCTTGACGGGGTTCCTGAAGGAGCAGGAGTAGCACTTGGCGTAGGGGTAGCAGTTTCGCCAGAAGCCACAGGGGTTTTTAGACCACTAGTGATAAGAGTATCAATAGGTAGAACTAAGTTATTATATTTGTTGCTGTATAGTTGTGCTGTGAAGGCAAAACTTCCAGAGAAAGTGTTCTTATCACCGTATGAAGTATTATTAATGAATCCATCAGTGAAACCTTCAGTTTTAGCCATACCAGCGAAGAAACCATTTACGGCATCAGCATTAGGTTGGTTACCAGAAAGTTTTACACAGCCAATAACTGATGTAGCTTTGAATGGGTCAGTAGCGACACAATCGCCAGTACCACCTGAAAGAATTTTTACATCCATATTAGTAAGAGTTATGCCTTGAGCAGCAGCATTAGAGAATGTGGTTTCAACAATTTTCTGAATATCAACATCTGTAGTCATAATACTTGCTAAGGCTTCTACCTTAGTTTTAGTACTTGTGAGGTAGGTTTGATATGGAGCAAGAGCGGTAGCTTCATCCTGAAGTTTTTTACCTTCAGCAGACAGGTTAGTCAAGTTACCTTGGTGACCAAGTTCTCCAAAAGTACTGAAACCAAACATAAGAGCGATAACTACACCTACGCCAATTCCTGCTTTAACAAACTTTTTAATGAGGTCTTTCTCTTCATATTTGTTGGTTACAGCTTCAGGAACTACGTTGATAGCTGGAAGGCGAGGAACGAAGTTGATAGCAAGGCTTTCATTGAGTTCTTCACTCTCGATAGTTTTACCACCAAAAGGTAGAGTAATACCAAATACTACTGTCCCTGTGGATTTTGTTTTTACTTTAGGGAGACCTTCAAGTTCATCTTTCTTACCGAAAGTGATACCAAAAATTTTCTGTGCCATTAGTAGCGACCTCCGAATAGTAGACCAAATGCTGCAGTGTATTCGTAAGGACGAAGTTCGCCACCTTCAATACGCTTCATAATGTTAGATTCCAGTTTTATACCATTAAAAGGCGTGTTATAAACTACAGGAATACCTAGTTCGTTTTCCATACGAGAAGCCATAGTATTGATACCAGAACCTCCTCCTGAAAGAACTACCTCATCAATAGGTGAGTCAATGATATCAGAGAAGGTAATAGCGTCTGTTAGCGTGTCACGAATTTGTTTAATAGTAATAGTGGCTTCTTGAGCAACAATAATGTTGATGGCTTGTGCTAAGTCTGCTTCGGCACTACCTGCTTCTAAGCCTTCTGCTCCCCCACCAAAAACGCTGGTAGAGTTTTCAGCAAGTTGGTTTTGAGAACCAAGTGCTTTAAACTTTTCACTTTCAGCTTTGTTAATTTTTAGTCCAAGTTCTTCAGCAATACGCTGGTTGATAATGTTTCCACCAATACCGTTAATTGTACGAATATATTCTGGAATACCATTCTTATGTACAACGATAGTAGTAATATCTCCACCAATATCGATAGAAGCATATCGTTTTTCTAACGCTTCTGGTGTTCTAAGAATACTACGAATGATAGCTAGTGGGGCAATATCTACACCGTGTACTCGTAGTCCTGCTTCTTCAAGGGCATGAATAATAGGGTCGAGGTTGATTTTTTCGATACCTACTACGAGGCAGTCACGAAGAATTTGTGGTTTCTTTCCACGGTTGTCAATATACTCGTCAATAGTGTGAGCACCTAAGTAGTAGTTTCCTACACCTGTTGGGATAACTTCGGACATTTTATAAGGAAGGGTCTTATCGAAGATTTCGTCGTTCTTTTCATTTTGTAATCCAGGAACGAGACGAGTTAGAACACTTTGACCGTTAATAGCTACTACTACATCTTTTGTTTTGATGTTATTGTCTGCGAATAGGCTCTTGACTGCTACTAGGAAAGAATCATAAGATTCGAGGGAACCATTTTTGATAACTTGTGAAGTTAGTGGAACGGAAGCTACGACTGTTATTTCTTCTATAACGTCATCTTTGAATGTTGCTTCTATTGCTCTAAGATTAGAGCTACCTATGTCGAGCCCGACGAGTTTTTTGAACGCCATTTATGTCTTCCTAAAATAAATAAAAATATTCTGTAAATGTTATCGGCAATACACCTGTTATCCGATATAATAAAAGTTATGAGTGAAGAAACTAAACCTATTATTGATGTCCAAAATTTGACTGTTGTTTTCAACGGCTTTACTGCTGTGAATGATGTCTCTCTACAAGTGCGTGGAGGTGAAGTTCTTGGACTACTTGGTGGTAATGGTGCTGGTAAATCTACAACTCTCAAAGTCTTAGGTGGTATTCTCAAACCTACTAGTGGAACTGTCCATATTGACGGTTTAGATGTTACTTCTTTAGCAGATATTGATATGGCTAAATATATTACAGGCTACTGCCCCGATGTTGGTGGTATTATCAACGGTGCTACTCCTCGTGAGCATATCAAATTACTTCTTACCCTTCACAAGAAGCCGTTTCTTTATGATGAGGGTATTCGCTTAGTAGAACTTTTCGGTTTGACCGAATTTATCGATACTCCTTCTTCAGGTTTCTCTCACGGTATGAGCCGTAGGTTATCTGTATTACTTGCTACCTTAGCGTCTGTCAAGGTTCTCGTCTTAGATGAGCCTTTTGATGGGGTTGACCCTATTGGTGTGAGTGCTATTAATGAAGTTATTCTACAAGCAAAAGAAGCAGGGCTTGCTGTTATTGTTTCTACACACTTACAAGATTTGCTTGTAGATGTTTCTGACCGTATAGCGGTTATGCGTAAGTCTCAAATCATTGCGGTGGGAACTGCTCGTAAGTTTAGAGGTCGTTTAGGTAAACGTCTATACCGTACCCTATTAGAGAACCACGCTAAAAGGAATAAATAAAGTATGAGACTTATAAATGGTTTTTCTGATACTTTTACTTTGCTTGCCTTTCGCTGGCAAACTATACCTAAGAGACGTTATAAAGTTATACTGGGTATAGTTTTTATTATAGGCTTGTTTTTTCTATATATGTCCGCTAGCAGTGGCAGTCTTCTTATATCTGCTGCTACTATGCCTGAAGGTTATGTGGCTCCTCAGACTCGTGACCTTGCTGTCACTTATCTGAAATCGTTTAGTAATAATGAGTTATCTGTTTTTGTTTCTGGCGTGTTAGGTGCTACTGTTGCTATGATTTTTGTAACGCCATTCTCAGGGTATTCTTTAGGTGGTATTATTTCATCTCGAGATATGTCTACTGTGAAAGCTAATGATAACTATAAACTTTCTGACAGTATCTTAGTTCAAGGTGTTTCTTCTCTATCTATTCTTCAACTTCTTTCACTTACTTTCTTATCTTCTCTTCTTACCATTGAGGGTGGCACTGGGGCGGGTGTTATTTTTGGCTGGTTTGCTTGGATAGCTTTAGTTGTATTTACGGTAGCTTTTATGTGGAGTATCGAATATGTAAATCGTCGATATGGTTTCAAAACTAAGATTGCTATTATCTTAGGTTTAGTTGGCTTAGTAGTTGCTGCTATTCTTATTGACCCATTTCACGGTACGACCTTCTTTGGGTTGAGCCCGTTATATGTGAATGTGATTCAATCTATAGGAACTTCTTTTAGTGGGGCTCAGATTTTCTTATCTTTTGCTTTCATTATTGCTTTGATAGTTCTTTTTGCTCTTGTTATTAATTTTGTGGGAGGTAAAACATTGACTTATGTTGAGCCTGTTATGTTCAAAAAAGGTAAGCAAGGTAAAATCAATATCATTACACAAGGTGCTAAAGTTTCTTTTACTAAACTAATGCTTGTTCTTATCTTCCGTTATAAAGTTGTATGGCGTCCAGTGCTTATTACAACAGTGATGGCAGCGTTGTTTGTAGTGATACTTGGTAATAGCAATAATATGGTTTTAGCTTCATTTATTGTGGCTACGCCCCTAGTTGTTTCTATGTCTTTTGGAGTGAATCTGTTTGGTGTGTTAGGTTCTGCCAACATATGGCTTGTATCACTTCCAGAATGGCGTAGAACAGCCCTGTACCGCCTTGTAAGCGTCCAAATGCTTATCATGGGTATATCTTATGGTATGCTTTTTATACCTGCTCTGGTGCTTGAGAAGTTCTCTCTTGGGGAAATATTCCATGCTCTCCCTGCGGCACTTGCTATTATGATTGTTATGTCACTATTTAGTGTAACTAAATCTCTCAATAAGCCTATCAAGTATGTTCCCTCTTCTCGAGGTGATTCTATTCTTCCACCTGTAACTATGCTAAGTTATATGTTACAACTTGTTATTCTTGGTGGTGTGCTTGGCGGAGGTATTTATACTCTAAGTGATACTCTACAACAGTGGGGTGCTTTGGCAATAATCGCTGTAGTATCATATATTATCTTCACTCGCCTCAACCGTAAATGGCTATATAAAGAAGAGTATATAAATAAAGTTATTGAATTAACTACTGGTGACTAATACAGTATTCTTCTTATCGAAACGTTTGATAAAGTTTTCCCAGACTTGAGTAATACCTTCGCTTTTAGCGTCTTTTACAAACATACTAATACCGTGTGCTGTTGTGAAAACTAGACGAGTTTGAACATTAGTTTTTTCTTTACGAGGAGCAAGTTCATAACGCTGGTAACCGTTTACTGGAAGTAGCCCGTTATTCTTTACATCAATAACAGCAAAGTGTGTCTTATTACGAGGTAATTTGTATGTTTGAGAAATAGATGCTGCTTGGTCACTAAGGTCAGCAAAGATGTTTTCAAGTGGTACATTATTATAAGCAAAGCCTGTTTTTGTTTTTTGGATTTTGCTATCAAGTACGAGACCTGTAGTAATGATAATATTCTTGCCCGTATTAATTACCCAGAAGTTTTCTACCTCAGAAACTTTTACAGCATCCCAATTATTTTTGGTGAGGATACTATTTATTTTTGTTTCTATTTGGTAAGCGTTAGATACTTCTTTACGAACTTCTCCCCCGAGACCTTTGAGTGCTTTACGGTGGCGTAAATCTAAACTACGGTAGAAAACAAAACCAAGAGAAAGAATACTGGATACTATGAGGAGTGGGATATATGACCAGTTTGTTATCAAACCTATGGCTACACCTGTAAGGTCAAGTAACGCAAAAGCTACTGCTAAAGTAAACGCTTTGCTACCTTTTGTTCTAGCCATCGTTAGGTAAGCTATTATTGCGGAGACTGTAAGAAGGGTAGCAGAAGAAGTGATAAGTGCTAATGCTCCGTCAAGGTTTTCTATGCTTCCTGAGAAGATACTGCTATAAGTTAGAGATACTACGCTTAGGAAACCAATCTGTAACACACCAATGAGTGAGATTTTTACAAAACGAGGATATTGAATAAGGATATGTAAAGAAACAAATAATCCTGTAGCGATAAGAACACTTGATAGCGTAAGTTCAGGGGTTGTAGTTATATTGTAGGCAGCAACTAATCCTAGTAGCAGGACAAGTGCTATAAGTTTACTTGTAAGTTTGGCTTTACGGTATTTTGTAAACATTTTATATTCCTATGACTTTCCAAGTATTATCGGACTGTAGCTGTAAAATATAGTTATAGGTAAAGCTTTTACGCAAGATAATACGGTCTGCGGGTGCTTTACTGGCTTGGTCTGTTGTAGTATAGAACTGCGTACCTGTCACTGTTAGTTTGATTTGACCTTCTGGAGCGGAAGTTGTTGTTGGCGAGGTACCTAAGATGTTACAGTTCTGTTCGAGAATGGCTTCTTTCGTGAACATGCCACTAGCAGCAAGAACTTCTTTTGGAGAAGTAAAATATTGGGCTAAACGATTGAGAGTTTGTTCTTCGGTTTCACCTTCAGTAATTTTACATTGAGCCATAGCAGCGTTATTAGCGGTATCTAAAGCAGCAGTTATTTGTTCACTAGTATAATTGTATTCTAAGAGTACGGGCTCGTCTCCATCAGGAACTGGATTTTCCCAAATAGGCTTTGGGCTTGGGGTGGCGGTACTAGTTGGAGTGGGTTTTGGAGTAGGTATAGTATCTGGGGTATTAGTTACTTGTTGAGAAATAAAACTTCCTATAATGAATAAAATTATAGTTATGAAAGCGATAGAGGATAGCGTAATGGTAATTTTGAGAGCTTGTGTTTGTGCTCTAAACCATTCCATAAAGTTTTTCATTACTTCTCCTCTCTAAAGTATATCATATTTTCTTCTAACACCAAGGGAACGCTGAACGAACGTTCATACTACAATAGGAACTTGTAGTATTATTTAAATCTGCTGGGGTATATCCATATTGAGTAAGGTTTACACCTTTCTCTAACATAAATAGGAATGGGTCGGTAGAATGTCCTTTAAGTTGAACTTGGAAGTGGAGGTGATTACCTGTAGAGTTTCCTGTCGAGCCTACTTTACCTATAGGTTGTCCTGGTTGTACTATTTCACCTGTTGATACTAATAATCCGCCCGCTACTATGTGCCAGTACCAAGTCTGGATGCCATCACCGTGGTCAATTACTACACGGTAAGCACCATCACTACTGAGACCTGATGCTATAACTTTACCACCAGCAGCTGCTCCAATAATAGTTCCTTCAGGTGCGGGAATATCGACACCTTCGTGGAAGTCTGATTTTCCGTATAATGTTCGCCAACCATATGGGTTACCTACCTTATATTCTGGGAGTGGGTCAACCCAACTACCATCTCCTGTATATGTATATATTTCTTTACAAGCTTGTACTTGTCCAGGCATATACATATTTGCTATACTTGTAGCGTTAGCAGAAAAAATAGGTTGTTGATTGTCAGTAAAAGATACTGTACAATAATCTGCTACTGTAGGTATTTTTATTTCACTAATTCCTGAAAAAACCGCTCCGATAAGTCCCCATAAGAATAGTACAGGCATTATGAGGGCTACGATACCCACAGGGACAGTCCAAGGATGTTTTTTAATAAATGGTAATACTACATTTGCAGCTACCATAGCTATTTGAACAGCCATTACATAACCTCCCTAAAAGGATTCATAGTTTTATAGTCTATGAATCCTTTCTGTTTTGTTCTATCCACTCTTGGATACTTGGAGGAGTAGCGGAATCTGTTTCACGGAGTTTACGAATTTCTTCAATCATTTGACGGTTTGTTGATTCTTGGTCTTTATTGCGTTGGTAGTCTGCTTCATTATCGAATGCTCCGTCACCAATCATATAACCTGTGTTACCTGCGGTAAATGCTGCCGCACCAAGAGTTCCACTAGAGAATCCGTTAGCGGCACCCATAAGAGCACCCTTCTTGATAGCGGACTTACGAATATTATCAATACGTGTTTTCTCAACATCAGATGAGGTTACTGTAGGAGCAGAAGTATTGCCTGCTGTAGGGGCAACAGCAGCGGTAGGACTAGCAGTATCGCCTGTCGCACCACCTTGACCATTATCTACGCCTACTGCGGCTCCTGTGACGCTTGAAGCCATACCAGCAGCCGCAGGAGCGAGAGCGGCAGCACCAGCACCAGCAGCAACTGCACCAACAGCTGCACCAGCACCAGCAGCGAGGAGGCGTTTGGCACCTTGTGAAGCACCAGCACCAGGTTCTTGTAGGCTCTTGTCACCACCGAAGTCTACGTTAGCGAATAGTCCCATCATTTTGCTCTTGTAAGATAGCCCTACAATTGTAATAGCAATAATAAGAATGTTTTGGATTAGCCAAATACCTGAACCCATTACGAGAGCATAGAACAGCAAGAATACTGATAGTAGAACACCAAGCATGACTTGCTTGATTGTAATGTTTGTAAGAAGTTCTAACCAACGCATTGAGATGCGGCGACCCATTCCAGGGTGGACACCTACGAGTAGGAAGATAGGCATCATAAGAACTAGGAATACCATAGATAGTTGCAGGGCGAGCATTTCGAAACCAAATACTACTACGAGAATACCTGTTCCAAGCATAGCCCACATAGAAGCACCTGCTGCGTTTAGGCGAGTAAGTGTTCCTTGTCCTGCCCATTCACTGTTACGAACTTGTGCTAGTTCGTGGTTAGCAGCTGCAGAGTTTACAGATAATAAGTATTGTTGAGCACTTGTGGGTGCGTTAGGGTCGCTACCGTCATTGTTTAGACCTAAGTGAAGGTCAGGGTTATCTGCTTGAGCGTTGAGTTGGAGCAATGGCCAAGAGAGTTGGTCTGTAGGAACTTTGTAGTTACCAAGAGTTACAGGGATACCTGAAACAATATTAGCGGAGACAGTTCCAGGTTTGATTTCAGTAATATTTTTAGCATTGTCTGAAACTTCTGTTGGTGCTACACCATATTGTCCAACTACCCAAGGAACATAAACAAGGTTATACCAGATAGAGCATTGAGTCTGACGAGCAGCAGTATCTACGCTGTATTTTACTTCTTTACCAGCGTCAGTATTATCAGTAACATCTAGAGGAGCATCTACACTACATAGTGCTTTGTTAGAGGCAGAAGAGTCCGCTGCTGCTCCAGTAATAATATTACTCACAGTACCATTAAGTTGTGTAGTAATGAAAGTGGTTGTAGCAGGAATGTATGATGGGTTAGAAAGTAGAATACCTCCAGCAACAGCAGCACCAATCATCCAGATAGCACCTGTGAGGGCTTCTGTTGATTTACGCTTGACCAGACCTTGCCAAGCCATCCATAGAGCACCGAGGATAACAAAAAGTTCTACGAATGGAATGAATAGAGTGTCACGAAGTTTGATAACGATACCGTCAATAACAGTATACATTCCAGCAAACACCGCATTGCTAGCATAGAAAGCTACGACATAAATAGTATTAATAAAAGCAGTTCCTATTTCGGTAATACCTAGCTCGAAGTTAGAGACACCTGTAATGAAGCCACCTGTGGCTCCTAAACATTCACTTAAGTTAGCACTCCAGTAAGGGCTATTCTTAGCAATGGTTCCACCTTCAACAGTAGCACTACCATCCCATTTGGTGTATGTAACATCTTTACCAGCATTGCCATCAGTGTTTGTTAATGAACGCCAAGTAGTATAGTTAGTTCCACGACCACCGAATTTTTCGTAGGCAGTAAGTTTTTTGTCCGCTACTGCATAGTCTAAACCAAAAACTGAACCAATAGATTGTTCTGGTGAAGTTTCTGTAGAACCACGACCATTCTTATCATATGGGGCAGAGTTGAAGCCTGAGTTACAGAACCAGTCAGAAAGCATATCAGCATTGGCAGCTTTAGAAGTTTGTGCGGTTCCTACGACGATACCAGATAATAGGATAACAAAGGTAAGTAGTGTTATGATTGCTTTTTTGGAAATGTTTCCGACAGCAGAAAAACCTCCAGCAAGACTTACTCCTTTATTGTAAGCTGCGGAAGAAATGGGTGTAAGAACATAATTGCTCTTTTCGCCTACTACTTTACTCATTTTTCCAATCCCGTTAATACTTTATATCTAACAAACTTTTTCTTTATTACTTCTGTTTTGTGGCATCTAACGCATTTTGACGCTTCTTTTCAGGGTTAGTCTCGAATGCTACGTTCATTTGTCGAGACCAGTTATCAACTTGAACACGAGAAATACGGTTATTGGCATCTTTGATAAGACATTCACCGTTCTTTAGGTTAGAGATAACTTCACGGTTTCCTTCGGTTATATCTAAACCAAAGAAGTCAAGAATATTATCGATTTCTTGTTGTGCCTTAGCACGGAAAGCCATCTTGGTAGAAACGGAGTTGGTAATACTTGCTTCGTCTTCTCCTTGACCTTTCCCCTTGAAGTCTCCTGCGTTCTGAGACACAAGGACAAGGGCTGTATTGAGAGAACGACCCATACGGGCAACTTCTAGAACAAGTTTTAGACCTTGTTGAGTTGCTGTTACAGCCCAAGCCTCATCAATTACGATTGCTTTCGGACGGCGTTGTGTCTCTGGGTCACTGCTCATAAATAGTTGGCGAGTATAATTCGTAAGCAAGAACATAATAGCTACCGCAAGACGGTTGGCATTGGTGTATTGGTCTTGTGGAAGTGATGTTGGTGGAAGGTCAAGACCAAGCAAAGTAATAATAGTTAAGCCATCTGCAGCGTTAATTGTTTCACTACCATTGGGAGCAAAACATAAGCGAGCGAATGGAAGTTCTCGGACAAGGTTAAGTTTATGTCCAACTCCTTGTGCTTCGATATTGGGTGAAGCAAGCAAGAAATCTACAACCTTATTTAGCGAAGGTTGAGGTTGTGAAGAGATAGCAGTAATTGCTTTAGAAATCTCAATCTCTTGTTCAGTCTTCATCATACCAACACCACCAAGAAAGAGCCCAATAATTTCAATCGCTAGACTCTTCTGGATAGCGGGGTCAGGACTGATAGAGAATGGGTCGAGTAATCCTGCATTTCCATCTTTTAGATTGAGGACACGGGTTTTCAGACCTGGAAGGTCAGCCATAGGGAGAGCGTCACCTTTAGGGTCAATATAGATAGTCCAAACACCTTGTAGTGCCATTTGGTATGTTAAGGTGAAGGCTGCGAATGACTTACCACCACCAGGAGCACCAGTAATAACAACACCAGGAGGTGAGTCTTGTGCCATAGCAGCATGAGGAGATAGGAAGACAGGAGAAAGCACTCGGGATGTCGTGTAACCTAGATAAGGTCCAATAAAACCTTTTTCTTTACCATCTTGTGATTTGATTTTTAAATCGCCTACACTACCGCTACCTGTAGGAGTTCCAGCAGCAATTATAGATAGCTCTTGTCGCTGGTAGTATGCTGGAGCACGAACAGTATCATTAGGCATACTCTCTAAGAGTAAATCAAACTGGTCTCCTGTAGGTTGAATAAGTTGGATATCAAGGTCTTTGTAGCGGTCAATTACACGTTGAACATTCTCTTTTAGTTTTTCTAATGTAGGTGCTTCTACTGTGATACGGTGACGAGCAAAAACCCAAGGAGTTTTAGTTTTAGATAGTTCGTAGTCTAATTCTAAACCTTGTCTTAGGCGTTCGGAAACGTCGATGTTACGGCTACCACCAGCAGATTCCATGTTCTGGATTTGGTCTTTTACTTCAGCAATCTTTTTGCCAAGTTCTTTACGAACTTTGGTGGAGGGCTCTAATGTAAAACGAGTATAGAAATCTGTGGGGAATGGGAAGGAAGCAGAATAGTGAATCCAGGGCTCACGAGCAGGGAATTCGATAATATCTGGAAAACGAGCAAAACATAATGTGGCACGGTATCCTACTACTTCATTACCATCAATTGTCTGAGTAATTTTTAGATACTTATCGTTATTTTCAATTTTAGCATCTACTAGGCTATCTAACTCCCCTAGACCCCATTCTTGTCTGTTGGTAAGGTCTACCGTTGGTACAGGCATAGCAGGGTATAGTGGTTTCTTAGCAAGGTAAGCAATTTCGGAAGCATCTACAGGTTCGGCTCTAAGGTTTCCTGTGTATAGGCTTCTTTTATAAATTTTTGCTTTTTCTTCCCAGAATTCGATTTCTTCAGGTGAAATATAGTAGTCTTCTACAAGGGCTGCTTTGCTGAAGAGGTTTGTAATAAGGTCTAGTGGGACAAAAGAATTAGAGTTCCCGAATTCGCCTCGTCGTCCGAGTTTGATTCCTAGATAAACTTTGCGTTCCTTGAAACCGTAACTATCGACAGTGTTTTTCATATCTTTAAGGAAAGTAGAAAAATATGGTGAAGCATAACCGTGTGTTGAGCCATACTTGATTGCGGCACGGTCTTTGATTTCTTCTGACCATTTCTCTGTAGAGAAGGGAGAAGTTGTCACAATAAGCTGTAATTCGAGTGCTTTGTCTTCTGAAGTTAGGAGAGAAGCTAGTCCATTATCGAAAGATTTAGCATTATTGACACGAGATTGAGGGTCAATAAACTCATATTGCGTTGGAGGTATACGACACCACAGCCATACCTCTTTTGAGGAGAACGATAAATCGTTATGTATGCCTGTAAGCGATAGCTTGGTGTTTCGTTTGCTCATAAGTGTCTTTTATCCTATATTAGATATCAAAACTATCGGCATAAAAATGTCTATTTAATATCTTGACTGTTGTCTGGGTGCCAGACTTTTAGTGAAACTTCATAATATACGGCAGAATCATCAACCATTGGGGACAAGCCTTTATAGTTTTTAGATTGGAACAAGAATCGAATGCGGGATGACATATATTGCATAAGGTTCTTACCCTCAAAAATTGGTTTACCGCCGAAATATGCTAATGCTGCTGGCGGAACAATATATAGGAGAAACCAAGGGGGCTCTAGAGTAACGTGTAGGGCTGATAGTAGTAATACCCAAGGTAATCCTATACCTAAGAAGATACCTATTGTTCTTACTGAGACAGGTGCAGGAAGTGAAAGGTCATAGAGAGAATATATCTTCTTCTCCATACCCCAAAAGTCTGTATAAGTTTTTACTTCCATAATGTATATATATCGTCTAGCTTGATTTTTAGTTACTTTATGCAATAAAATAACCCCCACCGAAGTGGAGGCTATTTTTAGAAGCTTTATTGGCTACTATCCGTTCCAAGTACCAGAACCAGAGTCTGTTACGAAACCCTGAGCAATGTTTGTGATAACATCTGGGGCGTAGAAGATAATAGCAACTACAATCGCAATAGCAAGGAAGGTAAGGAATTGAGATACTTGACGCTTGAACAAGAAGGTCAAGGAAATTGCACCAATAATAAGGAGCAAGATAGGTCCAATGTAAGCCTTGAGTGTATCAACTAAGTTAGTTGCTACGTTAGCGACAATCAAGTCATTAATTTGAGCTAACATTTTGTTTTCCTTTCACGATGGGTTTTTGTATCGTTATTCTATATCTAACAGCCTTATATGAAAAAACTATCGGCTAATATAAAAATTATTTAACTATTGTACTTTCGATATTATTAATATACCATCTACCGCCATCTTGCTTGATAGTAAGTAGGTATGCTTGATTGTATGTCATACTCTTATTATTAGAATCTTGCCAAATTACTGAAGCATAAGCTTGACGAATTTTGGGGTCACTAGAGCCATCAGTTGCTGCTGCTTGGACTTTGAGAGTATCTAAACGGTTGAATTGGACGCTACCTGATAATCCAAGCTTAGTGTTTAGATTACTGTCTTTATTGATATAACGACTGATAGAAGTCTCATCAGAAGCTGCCCAAGCTTGTAGATATTTCTCTAAATCAGGTTTCAGAGTATCTTCTACTTGCTTATCTTCGTTCCAAACAATACTATGGTTGTCAGCAGGAACTTTAGCTGTACCAACTGAAGGCATTATAGAAAGCGGAGCGGATACTGCCATCCCATTGATGTCAGGGTTATAATAAATGGGAACATCTACATATAATGTTGTTCCTGTAGATAGAATGACTTGCATGGTAAAGACTGCGTTATTATCATCAACACTTACGGTTTTTACTATGAGCGGTGTTCCTACGACAGTCTGAACTACTCGCTCTCCCCCGCTGGTAGAAACAAAGTTCATATTTGTGCTGTTAAGTAGAGTAGGACTGATGTATTTTTTAAGAGCCTCATCACGAGCAGAAGTATTTGTTGGGTCATAACTAAAATATGTGTTAGTAAAATCTGTTACGAAACCTGTAGCTTGAGTAACAGGGAATTTAGTAACGTTTAGGTCAGTCTTCACTACAGCAATAACTTGTTCAGGAGTTGGGAATTTGGTTGGAAAAAATACTGTCTTTACCCCAGCAATAAGAATAATACCAGCAACTACTCCAATACCAATACGAGCATAAAGAACAACTTTTCTGTTACCTTTGAATTTGTTTGCGGGTTTACGGGGACGCTTATCATTGGCTGCTTCTTCTGAGGTTACTACAATAGGAATACGAGGAGAAGCATCAGGAACTGAAATTATGGGGGTATCCTCAATGACAGGTTCTGCAATTTTAGGAATAGTAGGTTGTGCCACTGTTTCAGTTACGGCAGGCTGACTTACCGCTGGGGCAGGAGTAGCCACAGGTGCCTCTTCAGGGAGTTTTAACGGCTGAGGTGTAGCAGTAGGAGTGGCTGGTTTTACAGGGGGTGTAACAGGCTTCGCAGAAGGAATAGCAGGTTTAGTCGTAGAAGGAAGGGGGTTGCTTGTAGCAGGTTTAGCACCAGGCATTACAGGTTTTGTAGGAATACTAGGAGCAGGAAGAGAAGTAGAAGGCTTTTTGGCAGCAGGAAGTTTAGGAGCAGCAGGTTTTTGAGGAGTTGCTCCATCGCCATCACCTAAAGATAATGGTTTCTTCTCATCGTTATTATCAAACTTAAAGCCAGACATATATTCCTATTCTTCTTCTAAAAATATCGGCAGTTATTTTAGAAATCAAAGTCGTCTTTATTCACGTCTTCTTCACTATCTATAACGGGCTTGATAGGTGGAGGCGTAATAATAGTTGGTTCTGTAAGTTTCTCTTCTACCACCACTACAGTTTCTACAACCTCAACTGCTGGCTCACGAGGAGGAAGTGAAGGACGAGGGGGCAGACTGGTAGGCTTAGGTGCGAGAGGAGCCACTTCGGGACTGCGGTTGCTTGGAATGCTTGTAGGAATAATGAGATTAGGCTTAGGAGCATCTACGGGTGCTATTGCTACGGGTGTAGTTGTAGGAGGCAAATGGTGCTTCTCATAAACTTTATCTTCATTTTCTACCTTAGTAAGAACTTCATCCACTGGACGGTTGAAGATTTCAGTTAGCTTCTCTTTATTTACTGGCTTAGGAGTAAAACTATTGTGAGCGGTTGCTTCTTCCTCAATAACAACATTTATTACAGAGGGAGCAACTGGAATGTCCTTAGCTCCTAAATAAGGAGCAGGGCGGTTATTAGGGTCAGCAAGCTTACCATCTTCTGGAATAACGATAACTCGTTGAATGTTGATACCTTGACCTTTAGCAACATAAATCATTTCACCAGTTTTGAGTTGCTGAATTTCTGTGATAGTTACAGCAGTTTCTTCAACATCTTCTAGCATACCAGCACCCTTACCAGCAGACTTACCTATACCAAAGAAACTTGTAGTGTGCTCTACCTGCTGACGGAACTTTTTACGAGTAACAATACCTGTCAGCCCAGCATAAACTTTAGCATCATCTTCAGTGTTAGTTCGGTGAATGAGGAAAGCGTTAATAATACCAAGAAGTTGGTCAAGGAATGCTTCTCCAACTTTACGCAAGTCACCAAGTGCCTGAGTAGATAAGGTCACGGGGATACCAGCATCACGAGACTTGTTCACGAGAGAGTAAATGTTATCAGATTCGATAGAGGAGAACTCGTCAATGAAGACGTGCATAGGGTTGAGCGAGGGGTCTTGGCGAAGTTCACTAGAGACAGTTTTTAGGTCTTGAATAATAAGGTTACCAAGAGTGGAAGAAAGTTCTGGGTAGTTAGAGGTATCTAGAGAGAAAATTACTATCTCACCTTTATCAGCGACATCTTTTAGGTTAATGTCATTTTGACCACTTGGGTCTTTACGAAGCCAAGAGCCTGCAATAGATAAAGCAAGTGTAGAAAACTGTTTGCGAAGGCTCGTAATAACAGACTTTTCATCACGACCCATTCCCTCATCTACCATATTGTTGATAGCCTCAACAAGGTTACGATAATATGGGTCATGTACGAGAGGGTGTGCTCGTTCTTCTAAATGTTTAGGGTCAAGTAAAGCAGTAATGTCTTCTAAGGCAGAAACTTTGTTGTTAGGGTTACCTATGAGTATTTCGAATGCCTTCTGTAAATAGTCTTCGGCAATAGTTTTGTAATAGTCAGCGTTACCTTCATAACTTTTACCACCAATGATAAGGTCTTTACGACGGGTTGCCTCACCACGAGCGATAGGGTCATAGAATGCTGGACCATTAGTGGCAGGTCCTTTGTATTCGTCACGAGGTGGTTGCATAAGCCAGTGACGGAATGGACGGTTATAACGGCGAGCGTATTCTTCTAAAATTTTAGGAACGTCAGTTCCACCTTTGAGGTCAACAAAGACAAGAGCATGGTTCCGACGAATAATATCTCTTGCTTGTCCCATAAGAGTTGTTGTCTTACCTGAACCTGAAGCACCAACAACTAGTGTGTGGGCAGCAGCTTCAGCGTCTGTTTGAATAACTTTATGTCCATCTTCAGCACTAATACCTAGAGTAGTTCCGTTGAGAGGACCATTACGGTCATTAGCAATATCTTCAATATTCTTTTTACGTTGCCACCATTGGATAGGTGTTAGGCGGAATTGCTTTTCTTCCCATTTTGGTCTAATAAACCAGCGGTATGAAGCATAACCTAAACCAACCAAAACACCAACAGGAATAGAAAGTGGTGCTTGCATTAGTAGGATGCCTAGAATGGTTGTAACGATTACTCCCCCACTCATTTGTCCATCAAGTATCTTAGGAATATCTACAGTCCAAGTATGAATGTATAGTGGTATCAGTAGCCCTAAGAATGGTAGGAGGAATAGAGTATAAATACCTAAAAAGGCTGCGATAACGGAACGGCGAATACGTCCCCAGGAGAAAGTAAACCAGGTTGCCATAGCAGACAGCATAACAATAGGAAATAAAACAAAACCTATTACTATGAGTAGGATGGAAGCACCGCCGCCTGAGCGACCATCGTCAGGACCTACATCTCCTGCGAAAGCGGTACTTACTGAGTTAGACATTGACCGTCATTCCTACCTTACTTGATAGCGTCGATTTTGTTGATAATCTTGCTGTATTCTTCTTCCATCTTAGATAGTTCTAACGTGGTCATAGCAATTTCTTTACCAAGAGCAGCATATTGGGTTTCTTTAGCAGAAAGTTCTGAACGCATAGTTTGAACTTTTACTTTGAGGCTTTCTACCTCTTTAGTTAGTTCTTGAGCTAGACGGTCAAGAGTAGACATACCAGCGGTAGAAGGAGCATCTACATATGTTGCTTCAGTAAGTTCACTTAGTGAAAGTCCCTCTTCTTCAACTACGGCGGTTGGAGTATCTTCGATAACGACTGCTACGGGTTCTACTACAACCTTAGCAACTTCTACTACAGGTTCTTCCACAACTGCTGCTGCCGCAATAACTTCTTGAACTGAAGCAATTTTAGGAACTACGGGTTCATTGTTTTCTTCGTAAATGGGGATTTCCACTTCTTTTTCCTTTACAGTTGGAGCAACAGGTGCTGCTTTGGGTTTTTCATCTTCAACAATTGCGGCAGCTTTTACTAGCGTGGCTGGAGACATAATCTCTTTACCTTTATACGTAAGAGCCATATAGCCGTCATTCCAAAGTTCATATAATGCTTGTATCACACGGAAACTTGTAAGTCCGAAGTGCTCTGTAGCATACTTTACATCGTGTTTGCCTGTACTGATAGAGAATAGTTGGTGAAAAATGAGAGCAGTCTCATCATCAAGTTTTGGCTTCTCGATAGTTTCGAAAACAAGTTGAGAAAGATTAGAAGTAGGAACTTTGAGGGTCTCCCCTACATCTTTCAAAAAGTCTTGGCGAGTGTCAATAATTCCTAAGACTTTATCTAAATCATATTTGTCGATTTTGAGGTGTTCTGTTACTTCATTTTGACGCCAATCAGCAGCGACATTATCCCACTCAATGATTTGAGAGAAAGCCTCTAGAAAAAAATCTTGGTGAATAGCAGCAAGGTCTTTTTCAGGAGCCATATGACGGTCTAAAACAAAATCAGAAATACGAGGGTCAAGAAGGTTCTCTTCACCAAAGTGACGTGTAATCTTTGTAATAGCATCTTTTGTTAGATAGCCTGCTTGAGTTAGGCGAGTAAGAACGTCAGGAGAATAAGTGTTGAGAGTTGCGGCATAAATTTTACCTAAACGAAAATAGAAATATCCAACAGTTTTCTTATCGCTGCGAGTGAATTTAGCAGCACCTGTAGCCTTCATGATTTCAGGGTCAGCCATCATTTGTGCTAACGCTTCACGAACAGTTGCAGTGTATGAAACTTTACTACCGAATAACATTTATATTACACTCTCCCAGATACCTTGTATTACTATATATTTATCGGCTACTTTTCTGGAATGTCCTATTTTTTACTATCTCCACCAGTCAAGCGTTTCAGAGCACCTAATACAACGTCCTTCTTATTGAAGAGTTTCATAGG
>ERZ1034363.104-NODE-104-length-57908-cov-6.553146_pt1 | contig 57908 bp, 37 predicted proteins | sample MGYA00520616_ERZ1034363 | MGnify/ENA primary metagenome ERZ1034363 (study PRJEB33736, sample SAMEA104284506) | Azolla filiculoides | biome: Urban; feature: Water surface; material: Ditch water | place: Netherlands | collected 2015-10-28 | depth 0-0.1 m ...
CCAGCCCTCCCCCACCCCCTACTCCACCCCATCCAACACCTAAAAGCCCGAATCAACACCTTCTGGATGAGCCGCCTGAAGCCGCGCGACAGCTTCACCCTGACCCAACGCACTGTCTACATCCTCCCCACCAAGCCCGGCTGGATGTTGGGCGTGACCCTGCTTGTGCTGCTGATTGCCAGCATCAACTACCAGCTCAACCTGGGCTATGTGCTGACCTTCTTGCTGGCCGGTTGCGCGGTAGTGGGCATGCATGTGTGCCACGGCACGCTGCGCGGGCTCACCTTGCACTTGTCGCCACCCGAACCCACTTTTGCCGGAAGTGCCGCCAACGTGCTGGTGCACCTGCAAAGCGAACGTCGGGCACCGCGCTACGGTATTGGATTGGCCACGCTGGGGTCACAGGAATGGAGTTGGACCGATGTGCCCGGCCAGGGCAGCGCCCGCGTGCACCTGAGCTTTCACCCCGAACAGCGCGGCCTGCACCCGCTCCCCGCGCTGACCGCCGAGACGCAGTTTCCGCTGGGCACGTTCAGGGTCTGGACGGTGTGGCGCCCGGCGGCCAGCCTGCTGGTGTACCCGGCCGCCGAGAGCCGACCTCCCCCCTTGCCACCGGGCACACCCAGCGCCGGCGGCGTGCAGGCGGCCCAGCGTCGCAGCAGCGGCGAGTTTGACGGTGTGCGTGCCTACCAGCGCGGCGACCCGCTTAAAGCCGTGGTGTGGAAAAAGGTAGCCAAGGCCGGCCAATTGGTGAGCCGCGACACGCAGCAAGCCCAGCGCTTTGAGCTGTGGCTGGACCTGAACCACACCGGTGCCTTTGCCGGCAGTGCGGGAACGCTGGAGCAGCGCCTGTCGCGTCTGTGTGCCTGGGTGCTGGCGGCGGGCAAGCAGGATGTGCGTTTTGGCCTGCGCCTGGGCGGTCAGGAAATTGCGCCCGATCAGGGCGAGGCCCACCAGCGCGCCTGCCTGACGGCGCTGGCGCTGTACGCGGGAGCCTGACCGTGACATTGAACGAACGCCTGAGCCACTTGCCGCGCGACACGCGCGACACGCTGTTTTTGCTGTGTGTGATTGCCTGGGTGGTGATGCCGCAAACCACGCACCTGCCGCTCTGGTGCAGCGGCATGACGGCGCTGGTGCTGCTCTGGCGCGGCTGGATTGCTGTGAAAGGCCGACCCCTGCCCTCGCGCTGGTGGCTGCTGCTGTGGTTGGCGGTGGCTTCGGTTGCCACCTTCGGCGAGCACCGCACGCTGATGGGGCGCGATGCGGGTGTGACCTTTCTGGTGGTGCTACTGGCCCTCAAGACGCTGGAAATGCGTGCCCGGCGCGATGCCTTCGTGGTGTTTTTTCTGGGCTTTTTCACCCTGCTTTCCAACTTCTTCTTCTCGCAAAGCCTGCTGACGGCGGCAGCCATGGTGGTGGGCCTGCTGGGGTTGCTAACCGCCTTGGTCAACCACCACATGCCGGTGGGCCGCCCGCCGCTGATGCAGGCCGCGCGCACCGCTGGCTGGATGACGCTGCTGGGTGCGCCCATCATGGTGGTGCTGTTTGTGCTGTTTCCCCGGGTGGCGCCCCTGTGGGGTCTGCCCGGCGATGCCATGGGCGGGCGCTCGGGCCTGTCCGGCAGCATGCAGGTGGGCAGCCTGGCCAGCCTGGCGCTGGACAGCAGCGTGGCCATGCGCATCCGCTTTGAGGGCGCGCCGCCCCCGCAAAACGAGTTGTACTTTCGCGGGCCCGTGCTGAGCCATTTTGACGGGCGCGACTGGAAGCCATCGCGTGCCCCGCTTTCCGCACGCCTGCAAGCCGCCGGCACGCTGCGACTGAGCGGCCCGCCGGTGGCTTATGTCGTCACGCTAGCGGGCAACAACCACCCGTGGTTACCGGTGCTCGATGCCACCCCCGAGGCCCCCACGCTGGCCGGCTACAGCGTCAGCCGGGGACCCGAATTGCAGTGGGCCGCCGACCGGCCGATGCCCGAATTGGTGCGATTCAAAGCGAACAGTTACACCAGCTTTCGCTATGGGCCCGAGGTCCGCGTGCCGGCGCTGCAGGACTTTGTGAACCTGCCGGCAGGCTTTAACCCGCGCACCCTCCAGTGGGCAGAAGAAATCCGCGCCAACCCCAACACCGCCCGCGCCGACACTGCCACGCTGGTGGCGCTGGTGATGGAGCGGCTGCGCACCGGCGGTTACCGTTACACGCTGGAGCCGGGGGTGTACGGTAACCACACGGCCGACGAATTCTGGTTTGACCGTAAGGAAGGGTTTTGCGAGCACATCGCGTCCAGCTTTGTGCTGCTGATGCGGGCGCTGGACGTGCCCGCGCGGGTGGTGACCGGCTACCAGGGCGGCGAGCTGAATGCCGTGGACGGCATCTGGACCGTGCGCCAGAGCGATGCCCACGCCTGGACCGAGGTCTGGATGGCCGGTCAGGGCTGGGTGCGGGTGGACCCCACCTCGGCCGTGGCTCCGGCTCGCACCGGCTCGTTGGCGCGTTTGCTGCCGCCACGCAGCGCAATTGCACAGGCGCTGGGCCGCATAAGTCCCGGTTTTGAAATCAACCTGCGCGCACTCTGGGAGGCCACCAACAACCGCTGGAATCAGTGGGTGTTGAACTATTCGCAGGCGCGCCAACTCGACATGCTGCGCAACCTGGGCTTCGATACGCCCAGTTGGGAAGACCTGAGCTATTTGCTGCTGGGCGCGATCATTGCGGCCAGCTTGGTGGGCGCCGCCTGGACGCAATGGGAACGCTTGCGGCAAGACCCCTGGCTGCGCCTGCTGCATGCGGCCGACCGCAAGTTGCGCCGGGCCGGTATGCTGTTGCAGGAACCGGCCACGCCGCGCCAGTTGGCCGCCGCGCTGCAAACCCACGCCGAGCAGATGCAGCCGCAAGACCTGGCCCGCGCCCAACGCTGGCTGCAGCAACTGGAGGCCTGGCGATATGCCCCGGCTGCGCCCAACTCGCCCCCGGCACGCGCCGCGCTGGGTACACTGCAGCGCGAATTCCGTCAGCTCCGTTGGCCCCCCAATCGGCCACCTCACCCACCGACTCCGTGAAAAAAATTTACTCCCTGCTGGCCGCCGCCCTGTTGCTGTCCTTCAGCCTGCCATCGGCCGCCGTCACCAAAAAGCCGACCGCCAAACGCAAAGCGACCAAGGCGCAAGCGCAGATACCCAGTCCCTCCAAAACCAAAGGCCCGCTGTATGCGGGCCGCCCCGATGTGATGCAGCAGGCCGAGGCGATTGCCGAACGCCGTTCGCTGAACCTGCCGTGGGTACAAAAAACGCTGGGACAGGCGCGCTTTATGCCCGGCATTGCCAAAGCTATCTTGCCGCCGCCGGTGGGCGTGCCCAAGAACTGGGCGGCCTACCGTAGCCGCTTTGTGGAACCGGTGCGCATTCAAGCCGGCACCCGTTTCTGGCAGAACAACCTGGAGACCCTGCAGCGTGCCGAAGCGCAGACCGGCGTGCCGGCCCGCATCATCGTGGGCATTGTGGGCGTGGAGACGATTTACGGCCAGAACACCGGAACCTTCCGGGTGATCGATGCGCTGGCCACGCTGGCCTTTGACTTCCCTGCCGCTCACCCCAGGGCCGAGGCGCGCCGCGCCTTCTTTCTGGCCGAACTCGAGGAATATCTGGCCCTCACCGCCCGCACCCACACCGACCCGCTGGCCCTGCGCGGCAGCTATGCCGGTGCCATGGGCTGGCCGCAGTTCATGCCCTCCAGTTGGGTGAAATACGCGGTGGACTTTGATGGCGATGGCCGGGTGGACCTGTTTAACAGCCAGGCCGATGTGATCGGTTCGGTGGCCAATTACTTCAAGGCCTTTCAGTGGCAGCCGGGCATGGCGACGCACTACCCGGTGCACTTTGACGCGGCCACACTGGACCCGGCGTTTTTGCAAAACCCCGACATCCTGCCCGCCTGGACGGTAGCTGACCTGGCAGCCAAAGGTGTGCTGGTCGACCCGCCCGGCAACCAGCACAACGGGCCGCTCGCCCTGATTGAGTTGCAAAACGGCGAAGAGCCACCCGAGTTTGTTGCCGGCACCGCCAACTTCTACGCCATCACCCGCTACAACTGGAGCAGCTACTACGCCATGGCGGTGATCGAGTTGGGCGATGCCGTGGCCGAAGCCGTGGCGGCACCACCACAAGTGACCGCTGCTGACGACGGGGGCGTGACAAAATAAAGCATGGCCACCGAGCAAGCAGCCCCAGAAAACATTCAGGTCGTCCGCAACGGCGGCCCTTCCACGCTGGACTTGTACCGCGCAGCACTCGGCCCGGTGCGCACCGACTATTACCTGAAGGCCTTCACCCGCTTTGACGCAGCCGGTCACTCCGGCCCGAGTTGGAACACGCTGGCCGCTCTAGTTACCCTGAACTGGCTGGCGTTTCGCAAGCTTTGGGGCGCGGCGCTGGCCTATGTGGGCATTGCGGTATTTGCCGCGCTGCTGCTGTTGGGCATTGGCGCGCTGGTCTTCAAGTGGCCGGCCGAGACGCAATGGGCGCTGGCGGGCATAGGCCTGCTGCTGGCCGTGCTGGTTCCCGGCATTTGGGGCAACGCCTGGCTGTATGCCGCCACCAGCAAGCGGGTCGAGGCAGCGTTGGCGGCTACCACTACGGTAGAAGAAGCCTGCACCCGGCTGGAAAAAAGTGCCCCCGGACGCCGCCGCATGGGCGTGCAAAGCGGCCTCAACGCGCTACTGATTGCAGGGATAGCCGCAGCGGGATTTGCCTGGCAAGGTAGTTCGCCGTGGCCCACGGCAGCAAACAAGCCGTCCGAGGCGCAAGGCGCAGTCTCGGGTCCGGTGCAGTCAGGGCTGGTGACCTCGGGACCCATGGCGGCGGGCTTGGTGACCCCTGCTGCCTCTGCGCCCGCAGCCTCTGCCTCGGCAGTCGCAGCATCGGCACCTGCATCCGCACCGCTTGCGGCGTTGGCGCCGGCTCCAGTTGCCTCGGCGCCTGCCCCAACGGCCTCTGCGCCCAAGCCAGCTACCCCAACCAAAGCTGAGCCCAAAAAACCCGCCAAGGCTGCCAAAGACGGCAAGCACAGCAAAGACGCGAAGCCTGCAAAAGCGGCCAGCGTTTCCAAGCCACCTGCAGCAAAAGCCAGCGCGTCCGTCAAGGCAATGCCGAAGGAAGAAAAGTACCTGATCAACGTCGGTCTGTTTGCCGACGAAAACAACGCCCGCAACGCGACAACCCGGCTGCAGGACGCGGGGCTCCCCGCAATGGCTCAGACCCTCAAGTCATCCAAAGGGCCACGGACGCGGGTGCGGGTCGGGCCGTTTGATACAGAAGCCGAGGCCGAACGGGCCGCCGAAACCATTCGTTCCCTGCAACTCGAAGCCCAGGTTTTCAAGCCTTAGGGCTGCTAATGCGGGTGCCGTTCAGGCGACGGTCACACTTTCAAAAACTGGCTCTAGCGCGTCGGCCCAGGCTTCGACTTCTTCTTCGGCCACCTTCAAATGCGCCAGGCATGCGGCACTGTGCTGGTCCCATTCGCGGTGCACTTGCACGCCTTCGTGCCGCGCCACCAAGGTTTCAGCCACCAGCCCCATGGCCACCAGGGTACGCACTTCCTCTGGAAAACGGGCCTCGCGCAACGCGGTGAAATCGTGGTGCAGGCGCACCGCAACCGCCACCAACGCCGGCAAGCGCCAGGTCTTGGCCACGATGGCGCCCACCACCGCATGGTCGGTTTTGTGGGCGGCGTTTTCTGTTTCGGTAAAGCTGCGGTCCTGCCGCGCCAACGCTTCGGCCAGCGTGCCGGAATAGCCCTTGACGCCCATCAGCATGATCGGGATACCCACATGGCAAAACAGGCCGCAAGTGTGGGCAATGTCCGGATCCATGTCGTAGAGCTGCCTTGCAATAAAGCCCATGGCCAGTGCACGCCGGGTCGAAGTTTCCCAAAAATGCTCAATCAGCGGGGAATTCACCGGAATGGCGTTGCGAGTCAGAAAGAAGGTGAGGATGGCGATGGTCTGGCCCACGCCCAGCATGGCCACGGCCTGGGCCACGGTAGCGGCCGGGCGGGACCGTGCATACAAGGGACTATTGGCGATGCGCAGAAGCGAGGCCGCCATGGCTACGTCGCTGCCGGCAATGCGGGTGATTTCATTGGGATCCGGGTCGGCCTTGTCCACCTCTTTGCGCAGTTCCAGCAGCAATTCGGGACATGGAGGAATAACGATGTCCTTGACCGGACCTTCGTCTCTGGCTTTGTCCAACTCCCGGTGTAGATCAGCAACGCTCATTCATGCCCCTTTTTTGCCATTATCCAACGATATTTTTTTGAAATTTCTGGTTTCAGATTGATCACTATCAAAGACCCGTGCACACCAAAACCGCAACATGGTGGCAGACGCAAGCGTTGTGGCTTACGCGTTTCGAAAGACTGCCATGCTGAATCTGGGCTCACTCTCCATTACCCGCCGGATGGCTTTGCTCACCGCCTTGTGCCTGCTGGGCATGGCGATTATGGTGACCGTGTTGCTGCGATCCGAGCGCGACATGATCATGCAGGAGCGCCAGCAAGGCGTGCAGCAGGCGGTGGACAGTGCGCACAGCCTGGTTCAGCACTATTACAACCAGGCCAGTGCCGGCAAATTGACACAAGACCAGGCGCGTCAGCAGGCTTTGTCAGCGGTCAAAACGATGCGTTACAGCGGCGCTGAGTATTTCTGGATCAACGACCTGCGTCCGACCATGGTGATGCATCCGATCAAACCCGAACTCGACGGCAAAGACCTGACCGACAACGTGGACCCGACCGGTAAGCACCTTTTTGTGGAGTTTGCCCAAACCGTTAAGGCTAGTGGCAGTGGCTATGTCTGGTACCTATGGCCCAAGCCTGGCAGTGACCAGCCGGTGCAGAAAGTGTCGTATGTAAAAGGCTTTGAGCCCTGGGGCTGGGTGATCGGCTCGGGCGTGTATGTGGATACGGTGGATGCTTATATTGTGGGTCGCTTCACCCGCGCCGGTCTGGGCGCGCTGGCTTTGGGCCTGGTCCTGGTGGTGACCAGCCTGCTGATTGCCCGCAGCGTGCTGGCCACTTTAGGTGCCGAGCCGGCCGACGCGATGGTTATCACGCAGGAAATTGCCCAGGGCAATCTGAACATGCCGATCCCGCTCAAAGCGGGTGACCAAAGCAGCCTGCTGCATGCCATTCGGGAGTTGCGCGACCACTTTGCCGAGATCGTCGGTGAGGTCCGCAAGGATGCACTCGGCGTTGCCGCCGCCAGCACCAACATCGCCCACGGCGATGCCGACCTATCGGCACGCACCGAGCACCAGGCTAGCGCGCTGGAGCAAACTGCCGCCAACATGCAGGAACTTAACTCGGCGGTGCAGCGCAATGCCGAATCCGCCCGAACCGCCAATGCATTGGCGGTCAGTGCATCGGACATCGCCGCCCGCGGTGGGGACGTAGTCAGCCAGGTGGTGGACACCATGAAGGGCATTAACCAGGCATCGAACCGCATCTCCGCCATCATCAGCGTGATTGACGGCATTGCCTTTCAGACCAACATCCTGGCGCTCAATGCCGCCGTGGAAGCGGCCCGTGCCGGCGAACAGGGTCGAGGCTTTGCCGTGGTGGCCAGTGAGGTGCGCTCGCTGGCCGGGCGCAGTGCCGAGGCCGCACGCGAAATCAAGACCTTGATCAGCGCCAGTGTTGAACGGGTGGAACAAGGCTCGGCGATGGCCGATCAGGCCGGCGCCACCATGCACGAGGTGGTGACCTCGATTCGCCGCGTGACGGACATCATGGCGGAGATCACCGAGGCCAGTAAGGAGCAGGCGCTGGGCGTTTCACAGGTGGGAGAAGCGATTGGCTCGCTGGACCAGGCCACCCAGCAAAACGCCACGCTGGTGCACGACATGGCCGACGCGGCAGCCCGCCTGCAGGAGCTGGCAGACCACCTGGTGCACAACGTCTCCCAGTTCAAACTGGGAGCGTCGTGAGCAGCGCCAGCGCCTAGTTGCTGGCGACCAGAAACTCGCGGCTGATGTGCGCACCCAGATCGTTGACGCGGTCCAGGAACTGCGTCAGGTAGGCGTGCAGGCCGGTAGCCAAAATTTCATCGATGCGGCCGTATTGGAGCTCGGCGCGCAACTTGCCGGCGCGGCGCAGGGTTTCGCTGTCCGGGTTGCTGGACACCAGCGCCAGGTTGGCTACCACTTCGTTCAGGCTGGCATGCAGTGAGCGCGGCATGTCGGGCTTCAAGATCAGCAACTCGGCCACGCGCTCGGGGCGGATGACGTCGCGGTACACCTTGCGGTACACCTCAAACGCCGAAACGCTGCGCAGGATGGCGCTCCAATGGTAGAAGTCGTACTCCTGGTCGCGCTCGTTGGCGGCACCGTAAAAGTCGCTTTGCACCGCATGGAACTTGACGTCCACCAGGCGCGCCGTGTTGTCGGAGCGCTCCAGAAAAGTACCCATGCGCATGAAGTGCAGGGCCTCGTCCATCAGCATGGTGCCCACCGTCACACCACGTGACAGGTGCGAACGGAACTTGACCCATTCAAAAAACTGCGACGGATCGGCCTCGAACTCACCGCTCTTGATCATGCGTTTGACTTCAAGCCAGGTCTGGTTTTGCGTTTCCCAGACTTCGGTGGTCAGGGTTCCGCGCACGGCGCGGGCGTTTTCACGGGCGGCGCTCAGGCAGGAAATGATGGAGGACGGATTGCTCTCGTCCTTCACCATGAAGTCCATCACGTCGCGGGCGGTCACGGTCCCGTATTGCTTGGTGTAGGCGGCGGTCAATTCGCTGATGCTCAGCAGCCCCTGCCAGCCCATCAGGGCCACGGCCTCCGACTGGGGCAGCAGCGAGGTCTGGTAATTCACATCCAGCATGCGCGCGGTGTTCTCGGCCCGCTCGGTGTAGCGGGACATCCAAAAAAGGTGGTCTGCGGTTCTAGACAACATAGTTCAAGCTTCCAATATCCAGGTATCTTTGGTTCCGCCGCCTTGGGAGGAATTGACGACGAGCGAGCCCTCTTTCAGGGCCACGCGGGTCAGGCCGCCGGGCACCATCTGCACCGTCTTGCCGCTGAGTACATAGGGGCGCAGGTCGATGTGGCGCGGTGCAATACCGCTTTCCACAAACGTGGGGCAGCTCGACAGGCTCAGCGTGGGCTGGGCGATGTAGCCACTGGGGTTGGCCAGCAGGGCCTTGCGGAAATCTTCAATCTCGGCGGTGGTGGAGGCCGGGCCCACCAGCATGCCGTAGCCACCGGCACCGTGCACCTCTTTCACCACCAGGTCTTTCAGGTTGGCCAGCGTGTAGGCCAGGTCGTCCTTGTTGCGGCACATGTAGGTGGGCACGTTGTTCAGGATGGGCTTTTCGCCCAGGTAGAACTCGATCATCTTGGGCACGTAGGGGTAGATCGACTTGTCGTCCGCAATGCCGGTTCCCACGGCGTTGCAGATGGTGACGTGGCCGGCGCGGTAAGCGTCGATCAGGCCGGCGCAGCCCAGCGTGGAGGTGGGACGGAACACGGTGGGGTCCAAAAAGTCGTCGTCGACGCGGCGGTAAATCACGTCCACCCGGCGCGGGCCGCGCGTGGTGCGCATGTAGACAAACTTGTCTTTCACAAACAGGTCCTGGCCTTCCACCAGTTCCACACCCATTTGCTGGGCCAGGAAGGCGTGCTCGAAGTAGGCGCTGTTGTACATGCCGGGGGTCAGCACGACCACCGTCGGTTCGGCCGTGGTTTCAGGGCTGCTGGCGCGCAGGGTTTCCAACAACAGGTCCGGGTAATGGGCGACCGGTGCCACGCGGTGCGCGCTGAACAGGTCGGGGAACAGCCGCATCATCATCTTGCGGTCTTCCAGCATGTAAGAGACACCGCTGGGCACGCGCAGGTTGTCTTCGAGCACGTAGTACTCACCGTTGCCCTTGGCATCGGGCGCGCGCACGATGTCAATGCCGCTGATGTGCGAATAAATCTGGTGCGGCACATCGACACCCACCATCTCGGGTCGGAATTGGGCGTTGCCCTCGATCTGGTCGCGCGGCACCACGCCGGCCTTCAAGATTTCCTGGTCGTGGTAGATATCGTGAATAAAGCGGTTCAGCGCGTTCACGCGCTGCACCAGGCCCTTTTCCATGCTGGCCCATTCGTGGGCCGGAATGATGCGGGGAATCAGGTCAAACGGAATCAGGCGCTCGGTGCCGGCACCGCTCTCGTCTTTTTCGCCATACACGGCAAAGGTGATGCCGACGCGGCGGAAGATCATCTCGGCTTCTTCACGGCGCTTGGCCATCATGTCGCCGGGTTGGCGTGCCAGCCACTCGTCATAAATCTTGTAATGGTCCCTGATCTGCTCGCCCTTGGAGAAAAACTCGTAGGGAAGCTGGGTATACATCTCGTCAAATTTCCGCATAGAACCTCTTGTACTCAATCTATTGCTGACTTAAGCAATCTTCGCACCAACATCCTAAACCCATGGCCCGGGTGTTTACGCACCGTTATGGCACATGATGCGCCCAGTAGTGGCCCCGCTCCATCCGGGTGCAGAGCACCTGCCCTGGCGGGGCCGAACTCCATTGCATTGCACCGCAATGGGGCGAGTCATGCACCACAATGCCGCGTTCGGCATAGCGCTGCATGACGACTTCCGCCGGATGGCCGTAACGGTTACGGTACCCCGACTGCACCCAGGCCTCGCGCGGACGCACGGCATCCAGAAAAGCCTCGCTGCTCGACGTTTTGCTGCCGTGGTGCGGCACCAGCAGCAAATCCGCCTTGAGGGGCGCCCCCGCTGACACGAGGGCGTCCTCTTGTTGGCGTTCAATATCCCCCGCCAACAAGGCCACCTGCGGCTGCGTACCTGCGCTCTCGATGCGCAGCACACAAGACAGCGCATTGGGCGCGTGCGCCGTGGCGTAATCGCCGCTTGGTGGGTGCAGGATGTCAAAGCGCACGCCGTCCCACTCCCAGTGCTGGCCGGCGCTGCAGCGTTGCGCCGGGCGCAGGCTTTGCAGCGGGTTGTTGGCCTCGATCGAACTCAGCAATGTCGCCTGGGTTTGCTGGCCCAACACAGCAGCGGCACCGCCGGTGTGGTCGGTGTCGCGGTGGCTCAGCAACACGGTGTCGAGCGTGGTGTGCAGCGACTGCAGCAGCGGCAACAGCACCCGGTGGCCTGCGTCACTTTCCAGGCTGTAGCGCGGCCCGGCGTCGTACAGCAAGGCGTGGGCTGCGGTGCGCACCAGCACGGCGTTTCCCTGCCCCACATCGGCGGCCAACAATTCAAACGTGCCGTGCGCTGGCACCGGCGCCTGCCAGCCTAGCACCGGCCACAACAGGGGCAGGCCCAACAGACGCAGCGGCCAGGGCAGGCGCATCACCAACAGCGCACCGCCCAGCACGCCCGCTGCCGCAAAGCCCCAGGGTGCCGTAGGCAGCGACAGCGTGGCCCAGGGCCAAGCCGCGAGCCACTGCAAAATCCGCATCAGCCCGGCAATGCAAAGAGCCGCCACGTCCCACAGCGGCGGCACCAGCACGCCCAGCATCGCCAGCGGGGTAATCAGCAGCGTGACCGCCGGAATGGCGACCGCGTTGGCCAGCAAACTGACCACCGAGAGTTGCCCGAACAGCAGCAGCGTCAAGGGAGCCAGGGCCACGGTCACCACCCACTGCTCGCGCGCCATGCCCAGTACGCCGGAAGCGGTGCGGCGCAGCCCGCCCTCGCCTTCCTCCCGCCGGTGGCCCAAACCGCCCGCATCGCTGGCAAACAGCACGCCCACCGCCACAAAACTCAACCAGAAACCGGCCTGCAACAAGGCCCAGGGGTCGGCCAGCACCACCGCAGCGCAGGCCAGCATCCAGGTCTGGGGCCAGGGCCAGCGGGCACCTGCAGCGCGCAGCAGCGCCACGGTCGCCAGCATGAAACAGGTGCGCTGGGCCGGCAGCCCCCAGCCCGAAAACAGCGAGTACAGCAGCGCCAGCGCCACGCCGCCCCACAGCGCCGCTGTGGGTGCGGCAAGCGCCAGGCTCAGCCGACTGGAGCGGCGCCATAACCGGCCCACGAGCCAGGCTGCGCCCCAGGCAAACATGGTGATATGCAGCCCCGAAATGCTGACCAGATGCGCCACACCGGTGGCCCGGAACACATCCCAGTCGACACGGTCAATGGCTGCTTGGTCGCCCACCACCAGCCCCGCAATCAGCCCGGCAAACTGACGCTGCTCGACGTGGCTGGCAATGCGCTCGCGCACCACCTGGCGCAGCCATGAGACGGGGTGCCTCCATGTTTGGCCGAGGCGCTGCGGCACAGGGTCGGCGGCACCGGCCCGCACCGAGGCGCTGGCCTGCACGCCGCGCTCCCACATCCACAACTCAAAGTCAAAACCATGCGGATTGCGGTTGCCATGCGGTGCCTTGAGTCGCAGCAGCATGCGCCAGCGCTCGCCGGCGCGCACATCGAGCGGCTGGCGTTGCAGCGACAGCACCTCGCCGGCCATGGAATAGGCACCGCCGTACCAGCCCACGTCCACCTTCGGCGGCAGGGCGACGGGCTGGCCGTCTAGCGTGGCGGACTCAACGTCCAAGGTGAAGCGCAGCCCGATTTCGTTGCGATGGGGCAAGCCGGTGACCACGCCCGTCAGCAGCACATCGCGCCCTTCCAGAGCCGCCGGCAACGCGGTGGACTCAAATGCCAGACCGCGCAACCCGGTGCTGCCAAACCCCAGCAAGGCAGCCAGCAAGCACCAAACCAAGCGGCGCGGCCATCCGCCCAACGGCAGTCTGTGCTTCAACAGCAGCCAGCCCGCGCCCAACAAACTGGGCAGCAGCAGCGCAACGTAGTCCGCCACTGGCCACAAAGCCCCTTGTTGCAACTGCAGCGCTACGCCCAGCACCCAGCCCAAAAGCGCGGCAAACGGACCGATTCGGGTGTCCGACGGCTCGTAGGATGAAGAAAGCGCGTCGGGCATGGCCTGCATGCTACCCCTGTCATGGAAGATGGCCCATCTCTTGCTAATATCCTTGGGAACTGCTTCGCCGTTTAAGGCGACCGCATTTATCTACCGAGATCCGTTCATGTCTATCCACGCAGCGCTCAACCACGTTACCCATTACTCCTACGACCGCCTCGTGAACCTGGGCCCGCAGGTCATTCGCCTGCGCCCGGCCCCGCATTGCCGCAGCAAGGTCATTTCGTACTCCCTCAAGGTCGAGCCCGAACTGAACTTCATGAATTGGCAGCAAGACCCGTTTGCCAATTACCAGGCGCGCCTGGTGTTCCCCGAAAAAACCAAGGAATTCAAGGTCACCGTCGATCTGGTGGTCGACATGTCGGTCTACAACCCGTTCGACTTCTTCCTGGAACCCGAGGCCGAAGAGTTCCCTTTCACCTACGAAGCCAACCTCAAACAGGAGCTGGCCCCCTACCTGATGGCTGACCCGGTCACACCGCTGGTGGCCGCCTACCTGAAAAAGCTGGACTACACCAAGCGCCGCAGCGTCATGTTCCTGGTGGATATGAACACCATGGTGCACAACGATGTGAACTACACCATCCGTATGGAGCCCGGCGTGCAAACGCCCGAGGAAACCCTGACCAAGGCCAGCGGTTCCTGCCGCGACTCGGCCTGGCTGATGGTGCAACTGCTGCGCAACTGCGGGCTGGCCGCACGCTTTGTGTCGGGCTACCTGATTCAGCTCAAGCCCGACGTGAAGGCGCTGGACGGCCCCAGCGGCACCGAAGTCGACTTCACCGACCTGCACGCCTGGTGCGAGGTTTACCTGCCCGGCGCCGGCTGGGTCGGTCTGGATGCCACGTCTGGCTTGCTGGCCGGCGAAGGGCACATTCCGCTGGCATGCACCCCGCAGCCGTCCGGCGCGGCACCAATTGAAGGCGGCGTGGACAAGTGCGAGGTGGAATTCAGCCACCACATGGAAGTGACCCGCCTGTACGAGTCGCCCCGCGTTACCAAGCCCTACACCCCCGAGCAATGGGACGCCGTGATGCGCTTGGGCGAACAGGTGGATGCCGAGTTGATTGCCGGCGATGTGCGCCTGACCATGGGCGGCGAGCCGACCTTTGTGGCCGTGGACGACCGCGAAGCTGCCGAATGGAACACCGACGCCCTGGGCCCGACCAAGCGCGGCTTTGCCACCGCACTGGTGCACAAGCTGCGCGACGAATACGGCCAGGGCGGCTTTTTGCACTTCGGCCAGGGCAAGTGGTACCCGGGCGAGCAGTTGCCGCGCTGGGCTCTCAATATCTACTGGCGCGCCGACAAGCAGCCGGTCTGGAAGAACCCGGCGCTGTTTACCGATGAACGCAGCCCCACCCACTACAACAGCGATGAAGCCGGCCGCTTTATCCGCACGCTGGCCGCCCGCCTCGGTCTGACCGACAAGTTTGTGCAGCCGGCCTATGAAGACACCTGGTATTACCTGTGGCGCGAGCGCCGCCTGCCGGTGAATGTGGATCCCTTCAATAGCAAGCTCGACGACGAGATGGAACGCTCGCGTCTGCGCCGCGTGTTCGAGCAAAAGCTCGACACCGTGGTCGGCTTTGTGCTGCCGCTCAAGTCGAGCACCGGCCCGCGCCTGACCGGCCCCGAGTGGGTGACCGGCCCCTGGTTCTTCCGCGATGAACGCATGTACCTGATGCCCGGTGACTCGCCCATGGGCCTGCGCCTGCCGCTGGACAGCCTGCCCTGGGTCAGCGAGGGCGACTACCCCTACATGATTGAGCGCGATCCCACTGCGCCGCGCGACGCCCTGCCCGCCCACGCCACCTTTGCTGCGCGCTATGCGCCCGGTGCCACGGGCGCTGGCTTTGGCACTGCTGGTACAGGCTCGGGTGCGGGAACAGGCGCCGGCCTTGCCGGTAGCAAGGCTGGAGCCGGCGCTGGCAACGGCAGCCCGGCCGGCACCACACCGTATCTGGCCGGCACCGGCGCACAAAGCGAAGCCGCCCGCAAGCTGCAAAGCCGCGTCGGCCCCGCCAGCGCCAATGCCAAGGTGGCAACCAACGCCCAAAGCGCTACCCAGGCTGAACCGGCCGACTTTGCCCGCGTGCCGAGCCGCCAGGAATCGGCCCACTGGATCACCCGCACCGCGTTGTGCGTGGAAGTGCGCGACCCGCGCCGCGCCAACGGCCCCAAGGCCGAAGCCATTGGTGAAAAGTCCGGCGTGATGTATGTGTTCATGCCGCCGCTGGAGTTGCTGGAGGACTACCTCGACCTGCTGGCCGCGATTGAAGCCACCGCCACCGAGCTGAAGGTGCAAGTGGTGCTGGAAGGCTACCCGCCCCCACGCGACCCGCGCCTGAAACTCTTGCAAGTCACACCTGACCCCGGCGTGATCGAGGTGAACATTCACCCCGTGAACAACTGGAAAGAACTGGTCTACAACACCGAGTTTTTGTATAACGCGGCGTTCGAGTCGCGCCTGTCGGCCGAGAAGTTCATGACCGACGGCCGCCACACCGGCACCGGCGGCGGTAACCACTTTGTGATGGGTGGTGCCACGCCCGCAGACAGCCCCTTCCTGCGCAAACCGGAGTTGCTGGCCAGCCTGCTGCTGTTCTGGCACAACCACCCGTCTTTGAGCTATCTGTTTAGCGGGATGTTTGTCGGCCCGACCAGCCAGGCCCCGCGCGTGGACGAGGCCCGCAACGACCAGTTGTACGAATTGGAAATTGCCATTGAGCAGATCTACAAAAACCGCGAGCTGTTTGGCCAGACCATGCCGCCGTGGCTGGTGGACCGCACGCTGCGCAACATTCTGATCGACGTCACCGGCAACACGCACCGCAGCGAGTTCTCCATCGACAAGATGTACTCGCCCGACTCCTCCACGGGCCGCCTGGGTCTGCTGGAACTGCGCGCCTTTGAGATGCCACCGCACCCGCACATGAGCAGTGCGCAGCAACTGCTGCTGCGTGCGCTGGTGAGCTGGTTCTGGAAGACGCCCTACAAGGCGCCGGTTACCCGCTGGGGCACCGAGCTGCACGACCGCTTCATGCTGCCGACGTTTATCCAGATGGATTTCAACGACGTGATCGCCGAGCTGAACCAGGCCGGCTATGCGTTTGACACGAGCTGGTTTGCGCCGCATCTGGAATTCCGCTTCCCGCTGGTGGGCGAGGTCAAGGCCATGGGCATTGAGCTGACCCTGCGCAACGCGCTGGAACCCTGGCATGTGATGGGCGAAGAAAGCGGTGCCGGCGGTACCGCCCGCTATGTGGACTCCAGCCTGGAGCGCATGGAAGTGCGGGTCAGCGGCCTCAACGAAAGCCGCTACGTCATCACCTGCAATGGCAAGGCCTTGCCCATGCAAAGCACCGGAACCGTGGGCGAGTTTGTGGCTGGCGTACGCTACAAGGCGTGGAACCCGCCGAGCAGCCTGCACCCCAGCATCGGCCTGCACGCCCCCCTCACGTTTGACATTGTGGACACCTGGATGAAACGCTCGGTCGGCGGCTGCCAGTACCACGTCACCCACCCGGGTGGCCTGGCTTACGAAAGCTTCCCGGTCAACGCGTTCGAGGCCGAAAGCCGCCGCCTGTCGCGCTTCTACGCCATGGGCCACACCCCCGGCACCATGGTCATCCCGCCCGCCACCATCAACGTGCCGGCCAGCAAGGAGTTTCCGTTTACGAAGGACTTGCGGCGGGGTTAAGGCAGGCCTCGCTTGCGAAAACTGCCTTTAGCGAACACACCAAGGAAGCGCAGCCGCTCGGACCGACTGCAGTAGGTGATTGAGAATTGCTTGACCTATCGCAAATGAGAATCGATCTCATTTGCGATATGATCACTGCATTCTTTCTATCTTCCTATGACCGCAATGGCTACTTCCCGTTTGGTTCAACTTCTTAAAACCTCTGTTCTTATCGCCGCCACGCTGGCCTGCCTGCCCGCGGCATCCCAGAACAACCAGGTGACGGTGTATTCCGCACGCAACGAGCAGTTGCTCAAGCCTTTGCTGGATCAGTTCACCCGCCAGACCGGAACTGCCGTGCAATTGCTGACCGCCAGCGAAGCGGCCTTGTTGGCCCGCTTGGGCGCCGAAGGTGCCAGCACCCCGGCCGATGTGCTGATTACCGTGGACGCCGGCAACCTGTGGCAGGCCACGCAGCAGAACTTGTTGCAGCCGCTGCAGTCCCCTGCCCTGGAAAAGGCCATTCCAGCCCACCTGCGCGACCCCGGCAACCAGTGGTTTGGGCTTTCGGTGCGGGCGCGCACCATTGTGTACAGCAAGGCGCGTATCAAACCGTCGGATCTGTCCACCTACGAAGATCTGGCCGATCCCAAATGGCGCGGAAAACTGTGCCTGCGCACCAGCAAAAAGGTCTACAACCAGTCGCTGGTTGCGATGCTGATGCAGGAATACGGCGAAGCCCGCACCGAGACCATGGTGCGTGGCTGGGTCGCCAACCTGGCCACCGAGGTGTTCCCCGATGACACCGCATTGCTGAAGGCAATCGCGGCCGGCCAATGCCAGGTGGGTATGACCAATACGTACTACTTGGGTCGCCTGCTGGATACGGACGCCAATTTTCCGGTGGGCCTGTTCTGGGCAAACCAGGCCGGCAGCGGTGTGCATGTCAACATATCCGGCGCCGGCATCACCCGCCATGCCAAGAACCGTGCCGGTGCGCAGCAGCTCATCGAATTTTTGGCATCCGATGTGGCCCAGAAGATCTACACCGATAAAGACCTGGAATACCCCGCCAACCCCAAGGTGGAAGCCGACTCGGTAATCAAGGCCTGGGGGCCGTTCAAGCCGAATGCGATCAACGTTTCCAAGGCCGGTGAATTGCAAGCCGCTGCAACCCGCCTCATGGACCGCGCTGGCTACAAATAGGCCCAGGTAAGCTCGTCGGAAGTATGAAAAGCAAGCCGTTCGCATGAAATTGCCCGCATGGATTGTGTGGGTGGTGCTCCCCCTGGTCGCCCTTACCCTGGTGCCTTTGCTCGTGGTAGGGGCCAGTTGGACCGATTCGCAACCCGAAGTCTGGGACCACCTGCGCAACTATGTGTTGCCCGGTGTGCTGAAAAGCACGGCCGCACTGGCGGTGACGGTGGGCCTGGGCGTGGTGGTGCTGGGCGTGGGCCTGGCATGGCTCACGGCCATGTGTGAATTTCCTGGCCGGGCCCTGTTTGCCCCGGCGCTGGTGTTGCCCTTGGCTTTTCCGGCCTACGTGCTGGCCTTCGTCCATGTGGGCCTGATGGACTACAGCGGCCCCATCCAGACCCTGTGGCGGCACCTGTGGGGGCCTGAGGCGACGCTGCCTTCGGTGCGTTCCACGCCGGGCGCGGCCATTGTGTTTTGCATGGCGCTGTACCCCTATGTGTACCTGCTGGCGCGCCAGGCCTTTCTGACGCAGGGCATGCAGTGCCTGCAGGCCGCGCAAACTTTGGGCCTGTCGCGCGTGCAGGCGTTCTGGCGGGTGGCCATTCCCATGGCACGGCCCTGGGTGGTGGCAGGCCTGAGCCTGGCGCTCATGGAAATGCTGGCGGACTTTGGCACCGTGGCCATCTTCAATGTGGACACCTTTACCACCGCCATCTACAAAACCTGGATTGGCCTCTTCAACCTGAGCGTGGCCTCACAACTGGCGTCCTTGCTGGCACTGGCCGTGCTGGTGCTTATGGCTGTGGAGCAAGCCGCCCGCGCACGCAAACGTTACAGCGGCCAGCGCAGCAATAGCGCGTTGCGTATTCCCTTGCGCGGGGCGCAGGCGATCCTGGCGACCACGGCCTGTGGCCTGGTGTTGCTGACCGCTTTTGTCGTGCCGCTGGTGCAGTTGTTGGTATGGGCGGTTCAGGTGGCGGCGCAGGACATGGACGCGCGTTACTGGGGCTTTGTGTGGCATTCGCTGTTGCTGGCAGGCATGACCGCACTGATCGTGCTGGCTGCTGCGCTGGCACTGGCCTATGCCCAGCGCCAGGCCCACGGCAAACGCTGGCCCGGCACCTGGGTCGCGCCGCTGGTGCGCACGGCCAACCTGGGCTACGCCATTCCCGGCATGGTGCTGTCGGTAGGCCTGTATGTGCCCGTGGCCTGGCTGGACAGCCGTTGGCTGGAATGGGCAGCAGTTCAGGGTTGGCAGAACGTCCCCACCCTCAAAGGCACGGTGCTGGTATTGGCCCTGGCGCTGGCGTTGCGCTTCATGGCCGTGGCCTTCCAGCCGCTGTCCAGCGCTATGCAACGCATTACCCCGCACCAGGAGCAGGCCGCACGCACACTGGGCCTTGGCGCTTGGCAAAGCCTGTGGCAGTTGCATTTGCCCCTGCTGCGCCCCGGTATGTTGGCCGCCATGTTGCTGGTGTTTGTGGAGGTGCTCAAGGAAATGCCCATTACCTTGCTGACCCGCCCTTTTGGCTGGGACACGTTGGCCGTCCGCATTTTTGAAATGACCTCTGAAGGCATGTGGGACCGTGCCGCGCTGCCCGCCGTGTGGGTGGTGGCGGCTAGCCTGCTGCCCATCGTGCTCTTGGTACGAGAAAGTGAAAACGCATGAGCTTCCCGCCGTCCGCACTGTTGCAGTTGGACCAAGTCTCAGTTACTTACGAGGGTCGCACACAACCCGTGGTGCGTGACATCAGCTTTGCGCTGCCCAGCGGCGACATTGCCTGTCTGCTCGGCCCCTCAGGTTGCGGCAAAACCACCGTGCTGCGCGCCATTGCCGGGTTTGCGGCGGTTACCCACGGGCGCATCCACATTGCCGGGATTGAGGTGGCCAGCGCGCAAATACAAGTGCCCACCGAGCGGCGTCAGGTGGGCATGGTGTTCCAGGACTACGCGCTGTTCCCGCACCTCAACGTGGCTGCCAACGTGGGCTTTGGGCTGCATGGTCTGCCCTCGGCTGAGCGTCTGGCGCGCGTCACCGAGATGCTGCATCTGGTGGGATTGGAGGCCTTGGCCAAGCGTTCCATTCATGAGCTCTCGGGTGGTCAGCAACAGCGTGTAGCGCTGGCCCGGGCCTTAGCACCGCGCCCGCAGTTACTGTTGCTGGACGAACCGTTTTCCAACCTGGACGTGGCCTTGCGCGAGCGCCTGGCGACCGAGGTACGGGACCTCATTAAGACCACCGGTACCACGGCGGTGATGGTCACCCACGACCAGCACGAAGCCTTTGCCATGGCCGACCATATTGCGGTGATGGCGGACCACCGCATTCAACAATGGGGCACCCCGTTGGACACGTACCATGAGCCGATCAACCGCCTGGTGGCTGACTTTTTGGGAGAAGGCGCCTGGATCAGCGCCCAGATTCTGGAGGGGCAGCGCATTGCCTGCGAGTTAGGAAACTTCAGTCTGCCCCAGGCCGCGCAGGACAAGGCGGGTAGCGCCATCGAGCTGCTGATCCGCCCCGACGACATCCTGCACGATGATGACAGCCCCACCCGCGCGCACGTTGTCGCCAAGACCTTTCGCGGTGCCAACTTTCTCTACACCCTGGCCCTGCCTTCGGGGAAAACGGTGTTCAGCCTGGTGCCCAGCCACCACGATCACCCGCTTGGAAGTGACATCGGGATTCGGCTGGACCTCAACCACCTGGTGCACTTTGAAGTTTAGGTACCGGGCAGGGACGAAGTCCCTCCAATGCCCCCCGCGCGTCAGTCCCTGAAGATCGGCTCCCGCTTTTGCAGCCCGGCCTGCAGGGCCTCTTGCAGGTCGGCACTCATCAGCATGGCGGCGTTCCAGGTGGCCACGTAGGTCAGGCCGTCGGCCACGCTGTGGTCGCGGGCGTAGGTGATCATTTCTTTGGTGCCGCGAATCGACAACGGTGACTTGGCTGCGATGGTGGCAGCGATTTCCCGCACACCGTCCATGAGCGCCTCGCGCGTCTCGAACGTGCGGTTGACCAGGCGCAGGGCTGCAGCTTCGGTGCCGCTCACATTGCGCCCGGTGTAGGCCAGCTCGCGCACCACGCCCTCCCCAATCAGCTTGGGCAAGCGCTGCAGGGTGCCAACATCGGCAGTCATGCCGATATCGATTTCCTTGATGCACAGCACCGCGTCCTCGGTGGCGTAGCGCATGTCGGCACAGCAAATCAAATCAATCCCGCCACCGATGCAGGCACCGTGAATGGCCGCCAGCACCGGTTTGCGACAACGCTCCAGGCTGGTCAGGGTGCCTTGCATGTCGAGAATGACGTTGCGCAACTCATCGCGCGTGCGGCCACCGCAATCGCCTTTGATCTGCTGCAGCAAGCCCAGCATCATCTGCAGGTCAATGCCGGTGCAAAAGTGCTTGCCCTCGCCCTGCAGAATGGCCACGCGCGCCTCGGGCGTGCGGTCTACCCACTCAAAGGCCTGGCGAATTTCCGGCCACATCACGGCGTTCATCGCGTTGCCTTTTTCGGGGCGGTTCAGGGTCACGGTGGCAATGTGGTCCTGCAAATCGACGGTCAGGGTTTCAAATTCCATGCGCGGCTCCTTACTAAGCTTTCTTGGATTGGGACGCCAGATACGCCTGCATATAGGGCTCCAGCCGCCGTCCCATTTCTTCGCCCAGAGCCTGCAACGCAGTCATGGGGCGCACCATCACTTCAAACTCAAGGATCTTGCCCTCCGCGTCAAAACGGATCAGGTCCACGCCTTTCAGCTTTTTGTCCCCCACCCGGGCGCTGAATTCCAGCGTCACGCTGAGCCCGTCGGCGCTGGCAAATTCGCGATGGTAGGCAAAGTCCTGAAACACCTGTGATGCCTGGGTCAGGATCAGCCCGACCACCTGCGCACTGGGGTACGGCGTGTGCGCCATGGGCGAATGGAACACCGCCTTGCGGTGCAGCAGGCTGCCCACCTCCCCCAGATCGCCACTGGCCACCATGGCGTGCCAGGCCTTCAGGCTCTGGGCCACAGCGGCTGGCATGGCGCTGGTTGCGACTGCCGTGGTGGAAGCTGTAGCCGGTGCAGCATCAAAGCCCAGCGCCAGTTCGGTGCCCTGCTTGATGGCGCGCTTGGCATCCAGCTCGGCGGCCTTGTCGGCCCCACCAATCAGATGCACCCGGCAACCTGCGGCTTCGAGCTCGGCCTGCAAGGCGCGCTGCGGCTCCTGCCCGGCGCACACCACCACGGTGTCGGCCGGGATGGTGAGGTCCTTGTCGCCCACCGTGATGTGCAGGCCGGCATCGTCCACCTTGCGGTAGGTCACGCCGGCCATCATTTCCACCTGCCGGTTCTTCAGCGAGGTGCGGTGAATCCAGCCGGTGGTCTTGCCCAGGCCATCGCCCACCTTGCTGGCCTTGCGTTGCAGCAGGACCACCTTGCGCGGGCTGGCCTCGATGTGCGCTGCGGTCAGACCACCGCGCTCAGAGTAAGCCGGGTCCACGCCCCATTCAGCAAAGAACTTGGCTGCGTCCTGGCTCGGGCTGGTGCCGCTGTGCATCAGGTATTCGGCCACATCAAAGCCAATGCCGCCGGCGCCAATCAGCGCGACCGTTTTGCCCACCGCGCAGTGGTCGCGCAGCACGTCCAGGTAGCCCACCACCTTGGGGTGCGTAATGCCTTCCATGTCGGGCAGGCGCGGGCTCACGCCCGTAGCCAGCACCACCTGCGCAAAACCTTCCTTCAACAAGTCCTGCGCCGCCACCTTGCGGTTCAGTTGCAACTTGACGCCGGTAAGCTCGATTTGCTTTTTGAAGTAGCGCAGCGTCTCGTAAAACTCTTCCTTGCCCGGCACCTGCTTGGCCACGTTGAACTGCCCACCAATCTCCGACGCGGCATCAAACAGCGTAACTTCCAGCCCGCGCTGCGCCGCTGTGGTGGCAAATGCTAGCCCAGCAGGCCCTGCTCCCACCACCGCCACGCGGCCACCTGGCTTGGCAGGTTCCAGCTTCATCAGCGTCTCGTTGCAGGCGCGCGGGTTGACCAGGCAACTGGTGATCTTGCCGGCAAAGGTATGGTCCAGGCAGGCCTGGTTGCAGCCGATGCAGGTGTTGATTTCATCGGCCCGGCCTTCGGCGGCCTTGCGCACGAAATCGGGGTCGGCCAAAAATGGCCGCGCCATGGAAACCATGTTGCAGGCGCCGTCGGCCAGCAACTGCTCGGCCACCTCGGGCGTGTTGATGCGGTTGGTGGCAATCAGCGGAATGCCCACCTTGCCCATCAGTTTGTGCGTAGCCCAGGCAAAGGCCGCGCGCGGCACCTTGGTGGCAATGGTGGGAATGCGCGCCTCATGCCAGCCGATGCCGGTATTGAGCAGCGTGGCACCGGCTTTTTCGAGTGCCTGTGCCAGTTGAATCACTTCGTCGAGCGAGGAGCCCCCCTGCACCAGGTCCAGCATCGACAAGCGGAAGATGATGATGAAGTGCGTGCCCACGCGCTCGCGCACGCGCCGCACAATTTCCACCGGAAAGCGCATGCGGTTTTCATACGCGCCGCCCCAGGCATCGTCGCGCTGGTTGGTGCAGGCGGTGATGAACTCGTTAATCAGGTAGCCCTCGGAACCCATGATTTCCACACCGTCGTAGCCCGCGCTCTGCGCCAGCGCCGCGCAGTTCACATAGTCTTCAATGGTTTGCTCCACCTCGTCGGTGCTCAGTGCATGTGGGCGAAACGGGTTGATGGGGGCCTTGAGCGCGCTCGGCGCCACCAGTTCGGGGTGGTAGGCGTAACGGCCAAAGTGCAGGATCTGCATGGCAATCTTGCCGCCGGCTTCGTGCACGGCCTGGGTGACCACCTTGTGTTTTTCGGCTTCTTCGGGGGTGCTCATGCGGGCGCCACCGGGCATCGGGCGGCCACGGTCGTTGGGGGCAATGCCACCGGTCACCATCAGGCCCACACCGCCCCGGGCGCGCTCGGCGTAAAAAGCGGCCATGCGGTTGAAACCATCTTTGGCCTCTTCCAGGCCCACATGCATGGAACCCATCAGGACGCGGTTTTTCAGGGTGGTGAAGCCCAGGTCTAACGGCTCCAGCAAATGCGGATAAGTGCTCACGGTGTCTCCTTTTTATAGGAGCCACTGTAAACCGCTGAGCGCCCGGATTGTTAGACGCCTCCTACCAGAATGGGGGCGGGCTTACGCGGAAACCGAGGGACGGAAGGCCTTGCGGTAGCGCTCCAATGCCGAAACGGAGCCGCACAAGTAGAGCGAATCGTCGGCCTGCACCAAAAAGTTCTCCCCAAACTCAACGATCACTTCGCCGCCACGCTCCAGCGCCACAATCTTGGCACCGGTTTGCTCCAGTTCCTCGTTAAGCCAGGGGTGTTTGCCGGCCATGGTTTCGGCGTCGCACCGGATGAACTTGATGCGGTTTTCTACCTGCAGCACCTGCTCGGCCAGCAACTGAAACGCCAGAATCTGCCCCGCCACCTGCCCCACTGAAATCGCAAAGTCGGCGCCGGCGCGGTAGATGCGGGCCGTGTTGCGGGTACGCTGCACGCGCACCACCAGCGGCACCTGCGGCGCGTAGTCGCGCACCACGGCGGTGGCAAACACCGATTCGCTGTCGTCGCTCAGGGCCAGCACGACGGCGCTGGCTTCGCGCAGCTTGGCGCGCTCCAGTGTGGCCCGCTCCAGCACGCTGCCCACCAGGTCCACGCCCGGTGCAGCAACGCTGTCAATCACGACGCAGGTTTCCCCCGCGTCACGCAGCAACTCCACCACCTTCTGGCCCACGGCCCCATGGCCGGCCAGCACAATCGGGCCGGCGCGGCGAATTGGCATGGCCATGCGCTCCACCACTTCCAGGTTGGCATGCGTCCCCACCGCCACCAGAATGGCTCCCGCGGACACCACGGTGTCGGGGCCTTTGGTGGTGGTAAACACCCCGCCCAACCACTGGCCAATGAGCGACACGCCATGGCGCTCGCGCAGGCGCAGTTCACCGAGTTTTTTGCCGGCGAGCGGGCTTTCGGCACGCACCCGGAACTCGGCCATGCCGATTTTGGTGCCCAGCAGGTGCATACCTTCAGCGGGCGGGCTGATGCGGGTGCTGGCCTGCGAAGCCAGCGCAGCGCCCAGAACGTGCGCGGGCGTAAACACATCGGTCGCGCCGATTTGCAGCATCGGGTAGCGGTACACCGGGTCGTCGGTCAGCGAATACAAAGGCCCGGCATAGCCAAACTCGCGGACCACCATGGTGAAGGTAGCGTTGGCGTGGTCGTCGCCATTGGCCACCACGGCCGTGGCGTCCACCACGCCAGCCAGCACCTGCGGGTCATCGGCCATTTTTCCGAACACCACGTTGTAGCCCCGGTCGCGCAGGTTGCGCGCCATTTCCATGTCTTCTTCCAGAATGACAAAGGGCGTGCCCTTGTTCTTGAATTCATCGAGCAGCGACTCAATGGTGGGGGCATAGCGGTAAAACAGCACCTTGCCCGACATGGGCGGCAACTTGTGCTGCAGGCGCACCTCAAACTGCTCCTCAAAGTACGGCAGGATGACCATCGGAAAGGCCAAGAAAATCAGGAACTGCCCGATGAACTGCACCGCCACGACATACAGCGCCATGACGGGATGCTTCCAATTCGCGTCGCCACCATAGCCGGTGGTGGTAATGGTTTCACTGGCCCACAACAGGCTGCGAAGAAAAGTCCGTGGCGTCCCTTCCAGATGGTCCATGCCCAGCATGTACAAGGTTGCGAGGAGCAGCATGCTGCACGGCAGCAGAACAATAATGACCAGCAGTCTCTTGCTGGAACGTTTGAGTGGGAACGGCATGTCTGGGCGGGAACAGTGAATTCGAATGGGCCACCACACTGTAAACGGTCGGGCGCGGCCAAAGGCCGCACAGGCGCTCCGACGGTTTGAGGGAGGTCAATAACTGCAAACCGGAAGGACTCAGGGCGCGATGCGCTGAAGTCGTACTTCAGGCAGCAATGTTGTTGCAATATTGCTCGCAGCGGAGTCGGGGGCAAGCTGGGTTCCAAATCGTGGGGTAACACAAAGCTTCACCCGGCTTGCCCACGAGTCTGTAGTGAGACGATGGTCTGAAAATGGATTGCTGGTCGAAAGGCTTGGGCCTGGTTTCTGTCATACGACTTTTCGATTTACCCGCTCTAAACCAGTCGTTCGTCTACGCGCTGGAGTGTCGGCAGACGGGCCACGCTTTTGTCAATTACTCCGAATGCCAAGAGCCAGGTGCCGAAGTTCGTGAGCATCGCTCCATTGCGGTCAGTCAGCGAATCAGTTTCTCCATACCGGTCGTTTGTGATGCCAAGCGGGCGTCGGACCTCTTTCGGCCCTTGTGCCGCGTAACCGGCCCTCCACGAACGGCGGGCTGCGGGAAGTCCGTGAAAGATTGGTGTTTAGCCTTTCTATGTGGGTAAATTTCATTAGCACCTATCAGGACGCAGCCTATTTAAATTTGAGGTAGATCAAAATTCTGGCTACGATGCTTCGGTCATCCACTTCTTTCCTCATGCTATGAAATTGAAAAACCAAATTTTGGGACTGGGCTTGGTGGGTTTGGTTTCTGCTGCCTTGGTGGGCGGCGCTGCACTGCTTAATGCTACCCAACTGGCAACGGCTTTTGACAACTCCATCCAAATGTCGTTGGCGCTTCAGAAGAGTCAAGAGGCCGACATGATGCATGACGCCATTCGCGGCGACGTGCTGCTTGCCTTGCTGAGTGCGCAGACAAAAGATACCGCGGGGCTGGCCGAGGCACAAAAGGATTTGCCGGAACATGCGGAAACCTTCAGTAAGGCAATCTCATCCATGAAAGCCTTGCCTTTGACCGAAGAGGCCAAAGCCGTGGTCGAAAAAGTCGGTCCGGCGCTCAAGGCCTATGTGGAGTCGGCTACGAATGTTCAGAAAATTGCGGCGACTGATGCGGTGGCAGCGCAGGCAGCAGTGCCGGATTTTCAAAAGGCATTTAAGGTCCTAGAGGCCGCCATGGAGCAGCAAAGCAACGCCATTGAAAAAGATGTGGAGGCCTACAGCGCTGAAGCTGCCAACAGCTCCAAGAGTGCCAAGATAGAGGCGGGTCTCAGCCTGATCCTCTCTGCGGTGGTATTGGTAATTGCCTCGCTTTGGTTGGCCCGCAAAATATCAGAACCCATGAAGCATGCGGTGGCGGTCGCTGACAAGCTGGCTGCAAGTGACCTTACTGCTGACGTTCATCCGCAGGGCAATGAAGAAACGACCCAATTGCTGAACTCCTTGGCACGCATGCAAGCCAGCTTTGCAGGCATTGTGGGCAATGTGAAAGCCAATGCAGAACAAGTGGCGAACGCCAGCGCGGAAATTGCGCAAGGCAATCAGGATTTGTCTGGACGCACTGAAAGCCAGGCCAGTGCCTTGGAAGAAACCGCCTCTAGCATGGAGGAACTGGGCGCCCAGGTGAAGCACAACGCCGACAATGCTCGCCAGGCCAACCAGGTGGCACAAAGCGCCAGCATTGTGGCCATAAAGGGCGGCGAGGTGGTGGGCCAGGTGGTAGAGACCATGAAGGGCATTAACGACTCGTCGCGCCGCATTGCAGACATTATTAGCGTGATTGACGGTATTGCGTTCCAGACCAACATTTTGGCGCTTAACGCCGCCGTAGAAGCCGCCCGTGCGGGTGAACAGGGCCGTGGCTTTGCGGTGGTAGCCTCTGAGGTGCGCAGCCTGGCCGGGCGCAGCGCTGAGGCGGCCAAAGAAATCAAGAGCCTGATTGGCGCCAGCGTAGAGCGCGTGGAGCAAGGCACCGCACTGGTGGACAAAGCCGGTGAGACCATGATCGAAGTGGTGGCCAGTATTCGCCGCGTCACTGACATCATGGTAGAGATCAGCGCGGCCAGCAATGAGCAGGCAATCGGTGTGGCGCAGGTCGGAGAGGCGGTTACGCAGATGGATCAGGCAACACAGCAAAACGCGGCATTGGTAGAGCAAATGGCAGCGGCAGCAGCTAGCTTGAAATCGCAAGCCGAGGATTTGGTGCAAACGGTTGCAGTGTTTAGGCTAAACGCTGGGGACAGCGCAGCCAAGGCACTTGTTCGATCTGTCACCCCAAAACCCTTTAAGGGAGATGACCGCAGGATTGTGCAGGCATCTGCGGCAGCCCCCAAAGCAGCGTCCAAGCCCACTACCTTAGCAAAAGCGCCAAAGCTACCTAAACCTGAACCGTCGCCTACGCAAACTTCATCGACAAAGGCTGATGAGTGGGAGACGTTCTGAGGGAAGCAAAAAGGTGAGGTGCACATTGGAAACAGACATAGACGAATCAAGAGTTGTGGTGATGCTTATCCATATTGGTGATTCACTGACCGATGTGTCGCTCATGCTCAAGGACTATCAAGCCGACCTTGATGTTACGCACAACGGCCCAGCAACAAGGCACAAGGCAGTCTGTGATTCCTTGGATGCTTTGCTTATGGACGTATGAAAAGACAACAATGGGTATTCACGCTGATTCAACACAATAGTTTTGGGACAGCGACTAGGCGAGGGAATCGAACGGCAGCTCTTGAGGCACGCAGATCGCGATGTAAATAGACCCGAATCGGCCCATGGCGGGTGCCTACCTTGAAGAAGTGATCTTCGCAAAGCCGACCGTCGAATTCAAGCAGCCAATGGCAGCTATGGGGCCAGCAGATCGCGAGCCTCTACACCCTCTTTCAGCCCACTGCTGCCGCAACTACTGATCACAGGGCCGTTCCTACTCGTGCGGCTGCTTGGGGCTGAAAGCGGGTAAACGCGACTGGCAGCTTTAGGGCAATCCACTTGTCGTTGACATCGTGAAATACCGAGCGACAAAAAGAAAAGCCCAGTCGGGTTGAGGACTGGGCCAAAGGCATCATTCGGCCATATGCCGGAAGAATGCAGGAGACACAGACCTAGCACGCAATACACATGCCAGAACCGTGCACTAAAAAGAAGCCTGCAAGGCTTTGGCGTTGTGCCAATTGCATCTTAGGGTTGCCAGCAGCTGAAGTAGTAGCGCGGCATAGCCATCACACCATCAAGATATGCTTTCCTCTAAGGGCCGTCCGAGCCGCATTTAGCGTATCGAAGAAATCCGACAATAGATTGGGAATACTAGCGGGCCGATCTTTATGTCAAATCAAGCTGGTGTCTACCCATCGCTCGGCCTCGGCCAATGTCTTGAACACCATGGTTTTGTGGGTGGAGTGCTTCTTAAATGCATCGACCAAGTAAGAAAAGACTTCGTCCTTGGTGACTATTGCGCACATCTGCAGTGCGCCAACACTCAGCTTGCCACGGGATTTAAGACCAAATGAAAGTTGGGCAGCAACTCCGCTATCCAGTCGTTCAGCTTGGCTAAAGTCATGTATGACGTAGCGCACATCACGGGAGTCGAGTTCCGCACCAATCTTTCCAATTGCTTCCGCGATGTCCGTTTGTGTTGCGTTACTTGTGTAGTGGCATCGAATGCCCTCGGCAACTACGATCAGGGTGTACGGCATATGGCGCCTCCGAAAGGGACACAGACGCACACAGCCCACAAAGCAATAAATCGACCCCCCACAGCAACTCCTACGACTAATTAAATTGCATTGATTTTGATAATTCGCACATTTAGAGACGCTTACATTGAAGCGCTAAACGCCTAAGGACATTCTCTCTTGACGGAAATCAAGTTATCATTTATATCGAATATTTCGATGTCTTGTTGTGCGTTCCCTCCATAGGGGAAACCTAGCCAGACTGGATACTTGGTCGCAACTCATGTGACGGCCCTGCCCAGGTAGGTAAATGCCGCTGGACGTCATCACCACCGATGCGCGCAGCAATGTCCGTCCCCTCGTATGGCATGTTCGGTTTGCCGATTTCGCTGCCAGAAGGCCTAACCTAAAGTTGCCCCAGAATGATGTTCTGTTGGCTTGGTGCAGAATGACTCGGTCAGGTAGAGTATTCCGTCTACACCTGATTGGGTTACCCCGCTTTCTACCCCTACAAATCTTTGGCGCCTTTGCATCGCCTATTGAACAACAAAATGGATACACCGGTTCTATTGACGACGGGAGCGCTACTTTCAGCCGCAGCAGCACTGGTGATGCTGGTGTCTTTGGTAACGCGCAAGACTTACCAAGGCTTTGGTTTCTGGGTCATGGGTGTTTTCAGCCTGGCGATCGGCGCAGCCATGCTGATTCCGGGCGCACTGCCTAGCCATTGGCTGGTCCGCTTGAGTCGCAATGCATTCTTGGTCGGCGGACTGATGTTGATCTTTCACGGCTTGATCGTCTTTCGAGACGTGAAGATTTCGCGCCAATTCGAGGCACTGTTTTTTCTGTCCTTTCTTGCGGTGTTTGGCTACTTCAGTATCGATGCAGCCCACTTGGATGCCCGCATTGCCACCTATTCCGTGTACGCAGCGCTGATTTGCTTTGCTGCCGCCTATACGACCCTGAAAAAGCGTCCCGCATTCTTTGCCTCCAGCGATGTGATGCTGGCGATTTGGCTCCTCATTTATGCCCTGTTGACCCTGGTACGTATGGCGCAGCAGTTGCTCAACCCGGAGAACAGCACGGCCTTTGAAGCCCTCAAAGGCATTGGGTCGTTCTATGCCGTGGCGCAAATACTCACTGTGCAACTGGTCACACTCACCTTGATCAGCATGAACTCGCAGCGAATTGAGTGGGAATACGAAAACAACCTGGTACGGGTGCAGGAGAGCGAAGAAAACTTCCGCCTTGTGACCGAGACCGCCCACGACGCCATCGTCATGCTCGACAGCCCTGGGAAAGTCACCGTGTGGAACAGTGCGGCTGAACGCATGTTTGGGCTATCGCGCGACCAAGCTACCGGAAAGACACTTGCGCAGCTCATTGCGCCTCCAACTCAGGCAGCCACCTACACTGCCTTGGCAAGCCCGCAGGACGACCTGGACTTTGCCAAGGGCATCACGATAGAACTACCGGTGCGAGACAGCCGGGGCCGAGAATTTCTGGTCGAGCTGTCTATCTCCCGGTTCTTGCAGCGTGGTGCACAGCGAACGGTATGCATCATGCGTGACATCTCTGAACGCAAGCAGCAAGAACTGGTACTTCAGAATTTGCGGGGCGACCTACAAGCCACACTGGATGCAGTGCCAGATCTGTTGTTTGAGCTGGATCTCAACGGTGTCTATCACGCCTACCATTCGCCGCGAACCGAGCTCCTGGCGGTAAGTCCGAATCAGCTCATTGGCAACACCATATTCGAGGCCTTGCCGCCCGATGCTGCCAGCGTGTGCCATGCAGCGCTGCAGGAGGCCAATGACAAGGAATTCAGCGATGGCAAGCAACTTGTGATCGACCTGCCGATAGGACGCAAATGGTTTGAACTGTCGGTGGCCAAGAAGCAGTCAGCGTTCGGCACGGTACCCCACTTCGTGGTTATTTCGCGCGAAGTTACCCAGCGCATGGAGGCCATGGAAATTTTGCGTCACCACCAAGCCGAGCTGGAGCGCAAGGTGGCAGAGCGCACGGACGAACTTCTGGTTGCCAAAACTGCTGCCGAAGCGGCCAATATTTCCAAGAGCGCTTTTCTTGCCAATATGAGCCATGAAATTCGCACCCCACTCAATGCCATTACGGGCATGAGCCAGTTCATCCGCAAGGAAGGTTTGACGCCTACGCAAACACACCGCATGGATCAATTGGAGACTGCCAGCCTGCATCTGTTATCCATCATCAATGACATTCTTGACTTGTCCAAGATCGAGTCAGGCAAGCTAAACCTGGAAGAAAAACCCCTCCGTCTAGATCGACTGGTTTCAAACGTCGTGACCATGGTGCACGACAAGGCAGCCGCCAAGAAGTTGAATATCAAAACTGAGATCGAGGCAATGGATGGCGAGTTCGTGGGGGACACCACGCGCATACAGCAGGCACTTTTGAACTACGCATCCAACGCTGTCAAATTTACCGATGAAGGCGCCGTCACGCTGCGTGTGCTGTGCATGGAAGAAACGGAGCAGGATGCCTTGCTTCGTTTCGAGGTGAGCGATGACGGAATTGGCATCAGTGATTCCGCGCAAGGCCGCTTGTTCGAAGCCTTTGAGCAGGCCGACACTTCCAACACACGTCAGTATGGTGGCACTGGGCTGGGACTTGCCATAACCAAAAAACTGGCAGAACTGATGGGAGGCAGTGCAGGGCTGCACAGCGAAGTTGGACATGGCAGCACTTTTTGGTTTTCCGTGCGATTGAAAAAACTGGACCGCCCATCAGACGCGCCAAGTGATACGCACCAAAACGCGCAAGCGCTTATCCGGGAGCAGTTTTCAACGCTGAGTGTGCTGATTGTGGAAGACGAACCGGTCAACCGCGAAATCGGCATTCTTTACATGGAGGAAGTGGGTCTGCATGTGGACACGGCAGAAGACGGGCTTCAGGCGGTGGAAATGGCAAAAGGCAAGCAGTATGGGTTGATCTTTATGGACATGCGCATGCCCCACATGGATGGCATTGAGGCCACGCGGACCATTCGCAAGCTTCCGCACTACCAGGACGTTCCCATTATTGCCATGACGGCGAACGCATTTGTGGAGGATAGAGATCAGTGCCTGGCAGCTGGAATGAGCGACTTCATTACCAAGCCGGCTCAGCCCATGGAGGTCTATGCGGCGATGTGCCGGAACCTTGTGCGGTAGCCATAGGCGAAGGGCACAGGCCGGAGTAAACATTCCTAATTTGAGCTTTGGGCCTCCTTCTGAAAATCAAATCTGAATCTGATTAAGCTGAACTCATGTTCGCGCTCAATTTGGTTGCCAGATTACTGTCATTCATAGGTGATTGAAGTCGGTTCAATGGCCGTGCCCACATGCACCAAAATTTCTTTACTCGCCGGCAGTCAATCCTGTGCTGCTTACGTCAGCTTCGGAGCAGGCAGATCGAATAACAGTGAGGCTGCTATCGCGGCAAAAGTGACTTCCAACGGATGGCCAGTCTCAGCCCAAGGGCAACAGCAAGCGCACATTCCCATCCACCGCTTCCCCCTGCATATGCCCCGCCCCAATCCCCGCAAAGCGGCGCGACAGGTCGCGGTGCAACGCTGCCAGGCTGCCGGGTTCGGCGCCGTGGTCCAGTAGGGTGCAGACAATCTCCAGCGTGCCATCGCCATTCCGGATGAACTCCACCGCACGGGTTTGCGAGGGCCAGTCGATGAGGGATGCGGTGGTGATTTCCCAGAACCCGTGGCCCTGACCTTCGGGGTGCGGATGCGGCACAACCCGGTGCAGATGCCGGTGCCCGACCAGCCAGGCCACCACGCACGGGTGGCGGTGCGCCACCCGGGTCAGGGCTTCGGCCAGTTGCCGGTCCGGGTCGTCACCGCGGGTGTTGGTCAGCGACACCGAGCCGTGGTGGCTGGCCAGCACGGCGATGCGGCCGGGTTGACGGTCCACCTCGGCTAGGCGGTCTTCCAGCCAGTCCAACTGCGCTGCACCAACGCTGCCTTGGTAGTCACCGGCAGGGTGGTTGGTGTCCAGCAAGACGATGCGCACGTGCTCAAAGTCGATGCAGGTATCCGCGCAGCCCTCGCGCAGGTTGTGCCGTCCATAACCCTGCGCCCCATGCTGCATGTGCGCGGCGATCCATTCGGGCAAGTCCACCGCACGGCGCTGGGGCGAGGCGGCAATCAGCCGCAAGGCATCGCCCGTAGAAAACTGCTCGGGTGTTTCCACAAACTGGCGCAACGGGTCAGTGGGCCGCCAGCCTGCCGTGCCAGCCAGCGCTTTGCTGCCGCCCACCGCCAGAGCCTCGATGGTCGGGTTGGGCAACGCGGTGCCCTGGCGCATCAGGTCATGGTTGCCGGGCACGCTGGTCCAGGCAAAACCCAGCCCGGGTGAATGCAACTCGGCACTGGCACGGGCCACAAAGCCCGGCACCACCGGGTAGCCCTGCTGGCTCCAAGCGTTGGGCACCTCGGCCTCGGGGCACCAAAATGGCCAAGTGCCCGCGCCCAGCTCCCGGCCAGGTTCATGCACGCCACCATAGGCCGACAGCGCGGTGTGCCCGCCCGCCATGATCTTCAGGTAGGTCTGCAACTCGTTGGCCTGCGCGTTGTCGATGTTGTCGCCAGTGCTCAAGGCCAGGTCAAACGTCTGCTGGCTCCAGGGTGCCAGCGGCTTGCGGTGCAGGCTTTGCACATGGGCCGCCAGCGCCCAGTGCGTTAGCGCCTCGTAGGGGCGGTGCATGTGCAGCAAGGGCTTCCAGTACGGGTCATCGGCCAATAACTCGATCCACTCACTGCGCGCCGGCGACACGCTGTCGATCACATGGGCATCGCTTAGGTGCACCAATTTAAGGAGCGTTTCCCCGGCCCCTTGTGGCAAGGTACCGCCCAGGTCGGCACGCAGTAAATAGTTGTCCGCACGCATGGTCACCTCCCTTTACAGGCTAAGCTTGCACGGTACTTGCTTAGCAAGTCCACCTTTCTTTTTTATAACCGGAAAACTATGCCTTCCCTTAATTTCATTGGTGGCGAAAAGGGCGGCGTCGGCAAGTCCGTCGCAGCCCGCCTCCTGGCCCAGTACTTCATCGACAAGGGAGTGCCCTTCACCGGGTTTGACACCGACCGTTCGCACACCTCGTTTACCCGCTTTTACGCCGACTACGCTTCGCCCGTGGTGGTGGACAGCTTTGAAGGCCTCGACCAGATTGCCTCCGAGTTCGAAACTCCCACCGAAGACGGCCAGACCAAGAGCGTCATCGTCGATTTGGCGGCCCAGACCGCCGCGCCCCTGTCCCGCTGGATTCGTGAGTCCGAGCTGATCCCGCTGATGGCCGAAATGGGCATCACTGTCAACTTCTGGCATCTGGCCGATGCCGGCAAAGACACCGTCGAACTGCTGGGCCGTCTGCTCAGCACCTACGGCGAAGGGCCCAACTACATCGTGGTGAAGAACCAGGGCCGCGGCAGCGACTTCTCACAACTCGAAGCCTCGACCGCCCTGCAACGGGCGCTGGAACTGGGCGCCCAGGTGGTGACGCTGGGCCAGTTGCACGAAGCCAGCATGCGCAAGATCGACCGCCAAAACGCCAGCTTCTGGGCGGCCACCAACACCAAATCCGGTGACGATGCGCTGGGCCTGCTGGAGCGCCAGCGGGTCAAAAACTGGCTGAAAAACGCCTACGCAACCTTCGACACGCTGCCCCTGGGCTAGCCAAAACCGGGGCTGGCCACTGGCATACTCTAAACCGTGAACGCCACGACCGACCCCAGCCCCGACGAACCTGCACGGCCAGCATCCGAGATGCCGGCCCAGGCATTGCGCTGCACGTCGGAGTCGGGGCACTTTGATGAATTGCGCGGTGGCGTTGCGCCGCCCGACAAAAGCGCTAGCCAAGGCTTGCCTTTGAACGCCGAGTGGCAGCAGTTTTTTGCCCACGCCGATGCGCCGACCGCGTCCGACATGGACGCACGCTACGCCAGTCTGCAACGCCAGGTCCGCGACAACGGCGTGACCTACAACGTCTATGCCGACCAGGAAGGGCCCCAGCGCCCCTGGTCGCTGGACCTGTTTCCGCTCATCGTCGATGCGGCCAGTTGGGCCCATATCGAGGCTGGCGTGTTGCAGCGGGTCAAGTTGCTGGAAGCGGTGCTGAAAGACGTTTACGGCCCGCAAAATTTCTTGAAACAAGGCCTGCTGCCAGGCGCCCTGGTGCACGGCCATCCGGGTTACCTGCGCAACATGCATGGCGTGGTGCCCGCCGGTGGCGTGCACTTGCATGTAGCCGCCTTTGACATTGCGCGCGGGCCCGATGGGCTTTGGTGGCTGGTGGGACAGCGCACGCAGGCGCCTTCGGGCCTGGGTTACCTCTTGGAAAACCGCTTGGCGGTGTCGCGCCAGTTTCCGCAAGCCTTCCAGAACCTGCGCGTGCAGCGCTTGGCCGCCACCTACCGCGCGCTGATGGAGAGCCTGAAAAGCCTCAGCCCGGCCGGAGCCGACTCGCACATCGCGCTGATGACGCCCGGCCCCTATAACGAAACCTATTTTGAGCACGCCTACCTGGCGCGCTACCTCGGCATCACGCTGGTCGAGGGCAGTGACCTGATCGTGCGGGACGAGCGTCTGTTCCTCAAAACCCTGCAAGGGCTGGTGCCGATTCACGGCCTGCTCAAGCGGGTGGACGACCAGTACATGGACCCGCTGGAACTGCGCGCCGACTCCACGCTGGGTGTGCCGGGGTTGCTGCAGGCGATTCGCGCCGGCAATGTGCTGGTGGCCAATGCACCGGGCTCGGCCTTTGCCGAGTCGCCCGCACTGCTCGGCTTTTTGCCGGCGCTGGCGCGCCACGTGCTCGGCGAGTCTTTGCTGTTGCCTTCGCTGGCCACCTGGTGGTGCGGCGAACACAGCGCCCTGGAAGAGGCATTGCCGTATCTGGCCGAGCGTGCCGTCAAGCCCACCTACCCCGGCTCCAGCATCCACGAATCCTTCAGCCCGGTGATTGCCCGCCATTTGAGCCGCATGGAACTCGACGCCGTGGCCGGACGCATCCTGCGCCAGGGCGAGGAACATACGGTGCAAGCCTATTTGCCGTTCTCGCAAATGCCGACCTGGCAGGCAGGCAGTGCCGACAAGCAGGGGCAAGTGGTAGCCCGGTCGGTGCTGCTGCGCGTGTTTGCCGTGTCGGATGGGCTGGCTTCGGACGGCACACCGCGCTGGCGCGTATTGCCCGGCGGTCTGGCGCGGGTGGCTGGGGCACATATTGACATTGCCTCCATGCAGCGCGGCGGCAGCAGTGCCGACGTCTGGGCCCTTACGCAGGGCGACGTGGACACCAGCACCCTGTTGCAGAACGGCAGCAATGCGCCCAGTCCGGCGCGCCGCAAACGGCTGGTCACCAGCCGCGCGGCCGAGAACCTTTATTGGCTGGGGCGCTACACCGAGCGGGCAGAAAACTCGGTGCGCATGGCGCGTCTAACGCTGGAATGCCTGGGCGGTGAAGACCAGACCTCGGTCCCGCTGCAACACTGGCTCAGCCACATGGCCGTGAGCAACACACTGGTGTTGCCGGGCGTGCCGTCTGCGGTGCAAGCGCGACGCGTTTTCGAGCGTTCGCTGATTTCCAGTCTGGGCGCCAACGATGGTGCGACCAGCGTGGGCTACAGCCTGCGCGCCCTCAAGCTGGCAGCCGCATCGGTACGCGAGCGCCTGTCGCAAGAGCACTGGAACATGATCGTGCGTTGCGAGGAGGAACTGTTTGCCCGCTGCGCAGCGCACACCGCCAAGGGCGATTTTTCGGCTACGGCGGCGCTGCGCGTACTTAAAACCAGCAGCGACTACCTGGCGGCCATTACCGGCGCCCAGACCGACCGCATGACGCGCGACGACGGCTGGCGTCTGCTGAGCATTGGCCGACATGTGGAGCGCCTGGCCTTTCTGGCCGGCGCGCTGGAGCGCGCCATTGAACTCGGCACCTTGCAAAGCGGCGGCGGCTTTGAAGCATTGCTGGAACTGTTTGACAGCACCATCACCTTCCGCGCGCAGTACCAGCAAAGCCGCGATATGGCGGCGCTGACCGACCTGCTGGTGCTCGACCTGGACAACCCGCGCTCGCTGGCCTGGGTCGCCCACACGCTGCGCGGGCGCCTGGCCAAGTTGGCTGGCAGCCCAGCGGGCGTACTCAGCACCCTGTCGCTCAAGGTGCCGGCACCGCAGGACTGGGACTTTTCCAGCGACCACGAACATGCCTCTGAATTGCTGGAGCCGGTGTCGCTGCTGGAGTTGCTGCGCACGCTGCGCGCCAGCGCCTTCAATGTGTCGGACGACATCAGCACCACCTACTTCACCCACTCTGCGGGAACCAACCAAAGCCTGGCCACCTGATGCTGCTGCAAGTTACCCACGACACCACCTACCGCTACCAGCCGGCCGTAGAAACCGCACAGCACATGGCCTACATGGAGCCGCGTGCGCATGCAGGCCAGACCGTGCTCGACTTTTCGCTGCTGATCAACCCGGCACCCGCGCAAATGCGGCGCTCCACCGATGTGTATGGCAACGCCCGCTGCTTTTTTTCGCTGCAGTCACCCCATGAAATCCTGAGCGTGGTGGCCCACAGCCTGGTGTCGACGCAGGCCCGCGAAGATGTGGAAAGCGCCTTGCCATGGGACAAGGTGCGCGACCTGTTTCGCTACCAGGCGGGGCGCACGTTTGATGCCGCATCCGAGTTCGTCTACCCCTCGCCGTTTGTGCCGCGCCACGGCAACTTTTCAGCCTATGCGCGCAGCAGTTTCAGTGCCGGCACGTCGCTGCTTTCGGCCTGCATCGACCTGATGCAGCGCATTCACACCGATTTTGAGTACGCCAGCCAAAGCACCCAGATCAACACGCCTGTGCTGCAGGCGTTGGCCCAGCGCAAGGGGGTTTGCCAGGACTTCTCGCACCTGATGATTGCCTGCCTGCGAACCCTCGGCTTGCCGGCGCGCTACGTCAGTGGCTACATGCTCACGCACCCGCCCGAGGGCCAGCCCCGCCTGGTGGGCAGCGATGCGTCGCATGCGTGGGTCAGCGTCTACCTGCCCGATCTGCCCGAAGCCCAGCGCTGGTGCGACTTTGACCCCACCAACAACCGCTGGGGCTGGCACGCGCCCGGTGAAGACTACGTGACGGTGGCAACCGGGCGCGATTTTGGCGACGTGTCGCCGCTGCGCGGCGTGATTCACGGCGGCGCCAGTCACATTCTGAGCGTGGGCGTCACGGTAGCACCGGTCGGTGAAAATGCGGCTCCCGGGGCGAGCACCGATGCCATGCAGGTGGCTACTTTGTCGCAGAGTCAGTCGCAATCGCGTGGGGCATCACCATCCCAAAGCCAATCGCAGTCCCAAAACTAAAGGAAACAAAGCATGAGCGTGTACGACAAACTGGCCGAACTGAACATCACCCTGCCCCCGGTAGCGGTTCCTGCGGCCGCCTATGTGCCCTTTGTGCAAAGCGGCAATTTGGTGTTCTTGAGCGGCCACGTGGCCAAGAAAGACGGCAAACCCTGGGTCGGCCAACTTGGCAAGAACATGACCACCGACGAAGCCAAGCTGGCGGCCCGCGCCGTGGCCATTGATTTGATGGGCACGCTGCACGCGGCGGTCGGCGACCTGAACCGGGTCACGCGCATCGTCAAGCTGATGTCCCTGGTGAATTCCACCGGTGACTTCACCGAGCAGCACCTCGTGACCAATGGCGCCAGCGAGCTGATCGGACAGGTGTTTGGCGACAAGGGCGCCCATGCGCGCAGCGCCTTTGGCGTGGCACAAATTCCGATGGGTTGCTGCGTCGAGATAGAACTGATTGCCGAAATCGGGTAAATCCCGGAAACTGGCGGCGAACCAAAATTAATCGCCGCATTCGGCACCGGGAGCGCCCGCAAGTTGGACAAGATTCGCAACGATTCGCACAGGCGATACGAGCCCGGCTACCTGATCCTGGGTTTTCTGATTGTCAATTTGCTGGCGGGCGTAGGCATTCTGGCAAGCCTTTCCAGTAGCCGAGCCGCCTACGAAGACAGCGCCGTCGTAGCCAGCCGCAACATGGCGGACACACTGGACCAGAGCGTGAGCGCTCGCGTCGGCACCATCGACATCACACTGCAAGCTGCCATCGATGCCCTTGAAGAAGCGCTACGCACGCAAGGGCACCTCAACCCCGCCAAGGTCAACGACCAATTGCTGCGCCTGCAGCAGCGGCTGACCTATGTGGACGGCATACGGGCCACCGACGCCAATGGCCATGTGCTGTATGGCTACGAAGTGGGCCCTGAAACAAAAGCCCATTGGAGCGAGCGCGACTTTTTTGTGCCACTGTCGAGTGGAACGACCAAAGGCTTGGTCGTCACCAACCCCATTTTCGGCAAAGTCAACCAGCGCTGGGTGCTGGCTTTCGTTCGGCGCTACAACAAGCCGGATGGCAGCTTTGCCGGCCTGATTTCCGCGTCCATTCCAGTCGACTATTTCAACGAACTGCTGGCTTCTTTGGATGTGGGGCCGAATGGTGTCGCCCTGATGCGCGACGCCCAAATGGGCCTGATCGCGCGTTACCCACGGCTGCCTGGACCGGCCGGTGAGGTGGGCTCCCAATTGTTCTCGCCGGACATGCAAACCGCTGTGCAGTCGGGGGACAAGAGCGTTACCTTTCGCTCCAAGCGCACGCCTGATGGCATTGAGCGGGTGCACACCTACCGGCGCCTGTCGGACGTTCCGTTTCACCTGCTGACAGGGCTTGGCACCGCCGACTACCTGGCGCCCTGGAATGAAGAAGTCCACAAATCCAGCATCGGATTTGGAATCTTCATGCTGATGACGCTGTTTGCCGGCGGGTTGCTGCACCGCTCCAATCTGCAAAGGCACCGGGCGCAGGAACGCATCCGCTTTGTGATGCAGGGTGCCAACGATGGCATTCATGCCCTGACGTCCAGCGGCAAACTGATTTATGCCAACGATGCCTTTTTCAAGATGCTGGGCCGCGAACATACCGACAACAGCGCGCTACGGGTTGCCGACTGGGATACACAACTCAGTGACATCGAGATTCAGCAGCATTTGAGCCAGGCCATTCGCGATGGAGGTAAGTCCGTCGTGCAGACCGTGCATCGCCGGCTGGATGGCTCCACCTTTCCGGTGGAAGTGGTCCTGACGCCCCAGGTCATGGAGGGGCAGGACGTGTTGTTTTGCTCTTCACGCGACATCTCAGAACGCCTGAAGGCCGAAGCCGAAGTGCGCCAGTCCCAAGAGACCATGCTGGCCGCTGTCAATTCCGTAGATGAAGCCTTTGTGATCTATGACGACCAGGACCGGCTGGTTTACTGCAACGAGCGCTACCGGCAGTTGTATGCCACCACGGCCGACCTCATTGTCTATGGCGCCACGTTTGAAAGCATCGTCCGCAAGGGTTCCGAACGGGGCATATACGCCGAGGCCAAGGGCCGCATTGACGCATTCGTAGCCGAGCGGGTGAAAGCCCACCAATCGGGCAATCAGCAGGTCATCACCCACATGGACGACGGGCGCGTCATGCGGGTGCTGGACCGCAAGTTGCCCAATGGCTTTATCGTGGGCTTCCGGATCGACATTACCGAACTGGACCGTTCCCGAAAGCAAGCCGAAGCGTCGGCCGAGTCCAAGGCGCAATTCCTGGCCAATATGAGCCATGAAATTCGAACGCCCATGAACGCCATCATGGGCATGCTGAACCTGCTGGAAAGCACCGAACTCAACACCCGCCAGCGCGACTACGCCGGCAAAGCGTTTGGCGCCGCCCACAACATGCTGGGGCTGCTGAACAACATCCTCGATTTCAGCAAGATGGAGGCCGGCAAGTTGCCGCTGGAGCACTTGCCGTTCCGGCTCGACTCGCTGCTGCGTGACCTCTCGGTGGTACTGTCGTCCAGTGTCCGCTCCAAGACGGTGGAGGTGCTGTTTGACATCGACCCCACGGTGCCCGACGTGGTAGTGGGCGACGGCATGCGCCTGCAACAGGTACTGGTCAACCTGGGTGGCAATGCGGTCAAGTTCACCGAGCAGGGGCAAGTGGTCATTGGCTTGCGTGTACTGCATGCGGGCGAGCGGAAGGTGGTGATTGCTTTCTCGGTGCAGGACTCGGGCATTGGCATTGCCCCCGAACACCAGGCGCAAATATTCACCGGCTTTTCGCAAGCCGAAGCCTCCACCACGCGGCGCTTTGGCGGCACCGGGCTGGGGCTAACCATCAGCAAGAGTCTGGTGGAACTCATGGGCGGCACCCTGGCCCTGGACAGCGCACCCGGTCGGGGCAGCACCTTTGGCTTTGAACTGGAGTTTCCGGTGCCAGCCGAAGTTCCCGAAGAGCTGCAGGTGCCAACCCGCCCACCTTTGGCCAAGCAGCGCGTGCTGATCGTGGATGACAACCCGGTAGCCGACAGCCTGCTACGCAAGATGGTGCAGTCTCTGGGCTGGGAAGCCGAATGCGTGGAAAGCGGTCGCGCGGCGGTGGAGCACATTCAGCAAGTGGGCGTGCTGGCCCGCAAGGACTTTCCGTACTCGTTGATTCTGATGGACTGGCAGATGCCGGACATGGACGGCTGGCAGACCACGCACCAGATCCGCAGCCTGGCCCGCGCCTGCACCGGGGCACCCCCGGTCATCATCATGCTGAGTGCCAATGGCCGGCAGGAACTGGCGCTGCGCTCGGCAGAAGAACAGGCGCTGGTGCAGGGCATTCTGGTCAAACCGGTCACGGCGTCGCTGATTTTGGATGCGGTAATGAACGCAGGCAGCGAGAACGCCGGCCTGCGCAAGCGCACCGCCGCCCGGGCCAGCAAGCGGCAACTGGCCGGCATGCGCATTCTGGTGGTGGAAGACAACCTGATTAACCAGCAGGTAGCGGAGGAACTGCTTAGCGCTGAGGGCGCGATTGTGTCCATGGCCGCGAACGGGCAACTCGGGGTAGATGCGGTACGCGCCGCCGCACCGCAGTTTGATGTGGTGCTGATGGACGTGCAGATGCCGGTGCTGGACGGCTATGCAGCCACCGGCGTGATCCGGCAGGACTTGGGTCTTGGCCAGTTGCCCATCATCGCCATGACGGCCAACGCCATGCCGGGCGACCGCGAAACCTGCATGGACGCGGGCATGAACGAGCACATTGGCAAGCCGTTTGACATGGCACGGCTGATTTCCCTGCTGATTCGCATCACCGGCTTTGTGCCGCCGGAATCCCTGCCCTTGGAAACCGGTCGGGTCGATACCCCAGCACAGCCCGATCTGCCCGAAATTGAGGGCCTGGACCTCAAGGCCGCCGTGGCCCGCATGTCTGGGGCGCGCAGTCTGTACCGGCGCACGGCACAGGATTTTCTGGGCATTCTGGCCAACATCCACACGGACTTGCTCGCCCAATGGCAGGCCGGCGACCGGCGCAAGCTCGGCATGTCGCTGCACACGCTCAAGGGCAATGCCGGCACGCTGGGCGTAACGGCCCTGGCGCTGGAGGCCAAGCGGCTGGAGCAGCTATTCAAAGGTGACCAGGAACTGCCCCACGCCCGGTTGGAACTCGAGAGCCTTGCACCGTCCATTGCGGAAGCCCGCTTGGTTTTGCGGCAGGCCATTACGGCCTTGGACGATGTAGCACCAAAGCCCAGCAGTGCAGCGACAACCGCCAAGCCGCCCGCCGTGCGTGCGGTTCTGGAGCCACTCCTATCCCGACTTGCGGGCTTGCTGGCGCAGTCCGACATGGAGGCGCTGCAGGCCTTTGCCGAGATGCGGCCGCAACTGGAATCGCTCCCGGAAAACCTGCTGGAGCGGCTGGAGACCCCACTGCAGAATCTGGACTTTGAGGCGGCGCACCAGGCCTGCAAGGCGGCGTTGAAGGCCTTGCCAGCCTAGACCACAAAACAAGCCCAGCTTCTGAGCCTACAAACTTATGAATCCTGCTATGAATGAAAAACCCGAAGCCATCCTCGCCACCGACGCGCCCCCACGCACCCAGGCCAGCAACTACCCCGAACCCTTTGCCTCGCGCATGGGCGGGCGCGAAAAACGGGTGCTTGGCAACATGTTTGGACTGTCCAACTTCGGTGTCAACCTGACCCGGCTGGCCCCCGGCGCGCAATCGGCGCTGCGCCACTGCCACAGCCGGCAGGACGAGTTCGTCTACATCCTGCAGGGCAACCCCACGCTAATCACCGATGCCGGCCCGACCAATTTGACGCCCGGCATGTGCGCGGGGTTCAAAGCCGGCACCGGCAATGGACACCACCTGGTCAACCACAGCTCGGAAGAGGTGCTGTACCTGGAAGTGGGTGACCGCACGCCGGGTGACGAGGGCAACTACCCCGACGACGATTTAAAGGCCCTGATGCAGCCCGACGGCAAGTGGGCCTTTGTGCACAAGGACGGCACGCCCTACGCCTGAGCGCAGCGCATGCGCGCGCATTACAAAAACTCATGCGGTCGCTGCAAAAACATCATGCCCGCTGACGCCGCGTTGGGCATTTCTTTGACTTGATAATCTTTTTTGCCGTCCCGGCGCCATTGGAGATTCCATTCATGTCAGACGAAGTAACAGGTCGTTCCTCTCCCAGAAGACGCGCCGGTCGTGGCAGCGGCACCGTCCGCGCCGGGGCCTCCACGGCCAAGTACCGCCAGCTCATCAATCGCATGCCGCCTACGCCGGTGGTGTCGGAAGACGAACTTGAAGCCATCCACAACGCGTCGCTCACCGTGCTCGAAGAAATGGGCATGGATTTCATGCACCCCGACGCGCGCGCCATTCTCAAGAAGGCCGGCGCCGATGTGAAGGAAGGTTCGGAGCGGGTGCGGTTCGATCGCAACCTGATTCTGCAAACCATCAAGACCTGCCCCAGCGAATTCACCCTGCACGCGCGCAACCCTGAGCGCAACATCCGCATCGGCGGCAAGAACATTGCTTTTGCCCAGGTCGCCAGTCCGCCCAACTGCTCCGATATGCAAGGCGGCCGGCGCGCCGGTAACCAGAAAGACTTTCGCGATCTGGTCAAACTGGCCCAGTGCCACGACATCATTCACTGCACCGGCGGTTATCCGGTGGAGCCCACCGACATCCACGCCTCGGTGCGGCACCTGGAATGCCTTTCAGACATTGCCAAGCTGACAGACAAGGCGTTTCACGTCTATTCGCTGGGCAAGGAGCGCAACCAGGACGGCATGGAGATCGCCCGCATTGCGCGCGGCATCAGCCACGAACAATTTGAGGCCGAGCCTTCGCTGTTCACCATCATCAACAGCAACTCGCCGCGCAAGCTCGACACGCCCATGTTGCAAGGCATCATGGAAATGTCTTCGCGCAACCAGATCGTGATGCTCACGCCGTTCACGCTAGCCGGCGCCATGGCCCCGGTCACGGTGGCGGGTGCGCTGGTGCAGCAAAACGCCGAGGCGCTGGCCGGCATCGCCTTTACCCAGATGGTGCGCCCCGGTGCCCCGGTGGTGTACGGCGGCTTTACCAGCAACGTGGATATGAAAACCGGCGCCCCCGCCTTTGGCACGCCCGAGTACATGAAGGCGGTGCTGGCCGGCGGGCAGCTTTGCCGCAAGTACGGCATTCCCTACCGCACCAGCAATGTGAACGCCGCCAATACGGTGGACGCGCAGGCGGCCTACGAGTCGGTGTTCTCGCTCTGGGCACTGACGCAGGGTGGCGGCAACTTCATCATGCACAGCGCGGGCTGGCTCGAAGGCGGCCTGACCGCCTCATTCGAGAAGTTCATTCTGGACTGCGACCTGCTACAGATGGTGGCCGAGTACCTCACACCGCTGGACGTGAGTGAGTCGGCACTGGCGCTCGACGCGATTCGCGATGTGGAGCCCGGCGGCCACTACTTTGGCACGGCGCACACGCTGGAACGCTTTGAGCACGCCTTCTATTCGCCGCTCATTTCCGACTGGCGCAACTTCGAAACCTGGACCGAGGGCGGCAGCCCCACGGCCTACCAGAAGGCCAACGCCATCTGGCAGAAGGAACTGGCCGAATACCAGCGCCCCGCCATGGACCCGGCCATCGAAGAAGAATTGGACGCATTCGTTGCCAAGCGCAAAGCCGAAGGCGGCGCGCCCACCGATTTTTGATACAACCACACAGTAAGTAGACAAAAGGATTTGATGTGAAGACAACAGCACGGGTAGTCATCATCGGCGGCGGTGTCGTCGGTTGTTCGGTTCTGTACCACCTGACCAAAAAGGGCTGGAGTGATGTGATGCTGCTGGAGCGCGACCAGCTCACCAGCGGCTCCACCTGGCACGCCGCCGGCGGCTTCCACACGCTCAACGGCGACCCCAACGTGGCCATGCTGCAAAGCTACACCGTGAGCCTGTACCAGGAGCTGGAACGCATCTCCGGTCAGAGCTGCGGCATGCACAAGTCGCCCGGCATCATGCTGGCCGACACGCCCGAGCGCATGGAGTTTTTGAAGATGACGGTGGCGCGCGGACGCTACCTGGGCATGGAGACCGAAATCATCTCGGTCGCCGAGGCCAAGAAGTACTTTCCCTTCATTGAAGAAAAGTACTTTCTGGGCGCGTTGCTCGACCCCAATGAAGGCCACCTCGACCCCAGCGGTACCACCTATGCCTATGCCAAGGCGGCACGCCTGGGCGGTGCCACCATCGAGGTGCAAACCAAGGTCGAAAGCCTGGAGCAAAAGCCCGACGGCACCTGGCGCGTCATCACCAACAAGGGCGTGGTGGAGTGCGAGCATGTGGTGAACTGCGGCGGCCTGTGGGCGCGCGAAGTGGGCCGCATGGTGGGCATCGAGTTGCCGGTGCTGGCCATGGAACACATGTATCTGGTCACCGATGACATCCCCGAAGTGGTGGAGTTCAACAAGAGCGCGGGCAAGGAAATCGGCCACGTGATTGACTTCGGTGCCGAGAGTTACCTGCGCCAGGAAGGCAAGGGCATGGTGCTGGGCGTGTACGAGCAGGCCGGCGTGCCCTGGAGCCCGAAGAACACGCCCTGGACCTTTGGCCAGGAGCTGCTGGCCCCCGATCTGGACCGCATTGCACCGTCGCTGGAAATTGCCTTCAAGCACTTCCCCACGCTGGAGCACGCCGGCATCAAGCGCGTGATCAATGGACCATTTACCTTTGCGCCCGACGGCAACCCGCTGGTGGGCCCGGTGCAGGGACGTACCAATTTCTGGAGTGCCTGCGGCGTGATGGCCGGTTTCAGCCAGGGTGGCGGCGTCGGCCTGGCCCTGTCCAACTGGATGGTGGATGGCGACCCCGGCTTTGACATCTGGGGCATGGACGTGGCGCGCTACGGCGACTGGACCACCCGCACCTACACCAACGCCAAGGTACGCGAAAACTATTCGCGCCGCTTCCGCATCCGCTTCCCTAACGAGGAATTGCCTGCCGCCCGCCCCGTGCAAACCACGCCGCTCTACGACACGTTTATTGAACAAGGCGCGGTGATGGGCGACTCCTGGGGCATGGAAACGCCGCTGTGGTTTGCACCGAGCAAGGCCGAGGCGCATGACGTGGTGAGCTTCCACCGCAGCAACGATTTCCCGCACATCAAGGCCGAATGCATGGCGGTGCGCGAGGGCGTGGGCGTGACCGAGATTGCCAACTTCGCCAAGTACGAAATCACCGGCGCCGGTGCCGAGGCCTGGCTGCTCAAGGTGATGACCAACACCATGCCCAAAACCGGCCGCATCATGCTCACGCCGATGCTCAATGAGAACGGCAAGATCATTGGCGACTTCACCATCGCCAAGGCCGACGAGGGCCGCTACATGATGTGGGGATCCAGCCAGGCGCAGGTCTATCACATGCGTTGGTTTGAGCAACACTTGCCCAAGGACGGCTCGGTGAAGGTGGAGCCCTATGGCATGAAGCTGATCGGCCTGTCGATTGCCGGTCCCAAGTCGCGCGAACTGCTGCAACGCCTGACCGATGACGATGTGTCCGGTGAGTCCTTCAAATTCATGGACTACCGCGAGATGGAAGTCGCCACCGTCAAGGCAAAGGTCAACCGCGTCACCTACACCGGGGACCTGGGCTACGAGATCTGGGTTGCGCCCGAATACCAGCGCCGCCTGTACGCCAGCATCATGGCCGCAGGTGCCGATCTGGGCATTCGCAACTTCGGCATGCGCGCGCTCTTGTGCATGCGCCTGGAGAAAAACTTCGGCACCTGGTTCCGCGAGTTCCGCCCGATCTATGGGCCGTTCGAGGCCGGTCTGGACCGCTTCATCAAACTCGACAAGCCCGACTTCATTGGCAAGGCCGCGGCAGTGAAAGAGAAAACCGAAGGCCCCAAGAAGACGCGCATCTTCATGGTGGTGGACGCTGATGACTGCGACGTGATGGGTGACGAGCCGATTTGGGTCGATGGCAAGGTGGTCGGCTGGGTGACTTCCGGCGGCTTTGGCCACTATGTGAATCAATCGCTGGCGCAGGGCTATATTCCAACCGAACTGGTCCAACCGGGCATGAAGCTGGAGATCGAGATCCTGGGTGAGCGCCGCAGCGCCACCCTGCAGATGGATCCACCCTTTGACCCCGAAGCCAAACGCATGAGGATGTAAGCGAAAAAATCACCCTGGGTTGATGCATATTTTTATAACAAATGTTATAACAAAACCTCACCCCAGGAGACTGTCATGAGCGCACTCAAACTTACCCAAATTGGCAATTCCGTCGGCGTAATCCTGCCCAAGGAAGTGCTCGCCCGCCTGAAGCTGGAAAAGGGAGACACGGTGTACCTGACGGATGCCGCCAATGGTGTGATGCTTACGCCGTATAGCGAAGCATTTGAGACCCAAATGAATGCAGCGCGCCGCATCATGAAGCAGCGCCGCAACGTGCTGCGCGAATTGGCGAAATGACGACTTCAAGCAAGTCTGCCGAAGCGTGGGTCTGGATTGAGGCCGCGGTCTTGCATGCGGTGCATGAGGAGCAACTGGCCGAACATGGCGGACCGAGCGGCGTGCGTGATGCGGGCCTGTTGGAGTCCGCCTTGGCTCGCCCCCGCCAACTTGCAAACTATGGTCAACCTGACCTGGCCGAACTGGCCTCCAGCCTGGCCTATGGACTTGCGCGCAACCACCCGTTTGTAGATGGCAACAAGCGCACAGCGTTTGTTGCAATCGAATTGATGCTCGTGCTCAATGGCTACCGTTTGGCCGCTGACGATGCAAGCTGCGTGTTGACCACACTGGCATTGGCTGCGGGTGAACTGGATGAAGCGGGTTTGGCAACATGGGTACGCACCCACATGGAACCTGAACCCTTTGCCGATAGCAATGCACCCTTTGACGTTTAACCGGACCATCCCCGATTTCCCATGACCCAAACCTATTCCATCTGGTCGCTGCTCAAGCATGCGATGGGCGGCCACAAAGGCTGGGAGCGTGCCTGGCGCGACCCCGTGCCCAAGAAAAGTTACGACGTGATCATCGTGGGCGGCGGCGGGCACGGGCTGGCCACCGCCTATTACCTGGCCAAAAACCACGGCATCAAGAACATCGCCATTCTGGAAAAAGGCTACGTGGGCGGCGGCAACGTGGGGCGCAACACCACCATCGTGCGCTCCAATTACATGATGCAGGAGAACACGCCGTTTTATGAGCACAGCATGGAACTGTGGCGCGGCATGTCGGAAGACCTGAACTACAACGTCATGTTTTCGCCACGCGGCTACCTGTTTGCCGCTTGCTCGCAGGCCTCGCTGGACAGCCTGGTGCGTCGCGCCAACACCATGCGTCTGAACGGCATACGCTCCGAGATTCTCACGCGCGACGAGATGATGAAGGAGGCCCCGTACCTCGACTATTCGGACCAGGCGCGCTTCCCGATTTACGGCGGCATGCTGCAACCCGACGCCGGCACCGCCCGCCACGACGCCGTGGCCTGGGGCTACGCCCGCGCCGCCGACCAGATGGGCGTGGACATCATTCAGAACTGCGAAGTGCATGACTACCTCTGGGACAAAGAGCGAATCGTCGGCGTCAAGACCAGCCGCGGAGACATCAAGGCTGGCAAGGTCGGCATCGCCGTGGCCGGACACACCTCGGTGCTGGCGCAAAAGGCGGGCTTGAGCCTGCCGATTGAAAGCCACGTGTTGCAGGCCTTTGTGAGCGAGTCCATCAAGCCCGTGGTGAACCACGTGGTGGTCTGGAGCGCCACCTACTTTTACGTCTCGCAGTCTGACAAGGGCGGCCTGGTGTTTGGCGGCCATATCGACCGCTACAACTCCTACGCCCAGCGCGGCAACCTCGCCAACTGGGGCGAAACCATGCAAGGCCTGTCCAGCCTAGTGCCGTTTGCAGCGCGCCTCAGGTTGTTGCGGAGTTGGGGCGGGATTATGGACATGACACCGGACGGCTCGCCCATCATTACCACCACGCCGGTGCCGGGGCTCTACCTGAACGGTGGCTGGTGCTATGGCGGGTTCAAGGCGACACCGGCCTCGGGCTGGTGCTTTGCGCACACCATTGCGAATGACGCGCCGCATGCGTTGAATGCGGGGTTCACGATGGATCGGTTTGAGAAGGGCCGGTATATCGATGAGGCCGGATATGGGCCTTATAACCATTTGCAGTGACCTTGTTTTGCTCCATTCCATGTGGGTTTTGACTTCCCCCCTTCCCCCCCGCCCCTTCACCCCCGCTGGGGTGAAGGGGAGCTTTAAGTCAGGATTTGGTGACTGTGCGCCGGCTACGGTGCTACTGGTGGACGGTTGCGGTGCGGAATTGCTGGCTAACGTGGGTTCGCGTGGCGGTCGTAGAGTCGGCGACGCAGTGTGGGCGACCAGCACGCCAAGCGCGAGCGCAGCGACGCGCGACACCACCCAACTAGCGTGCAATGTTCGCGCCAGCGAACGAGCACGCGCTCCCCGGCTGCTCACGCCATTGGAACGGGCTGAGCAGCGCAGTGGGGGGCGGATCAGGGCGGGCGCATGTTTGAGCGTAGCGAGTTTGCGCACGACCCCGCACCCCGCGAGCAGCGCAAGGCACCCCGCAGGGGCCCGTTCCACGGCTCGCCTTCTCTTTGCTTACTTTCTCTTGGCGAAGCAAGAGAAAGTGAGTCGGCCGCCGGGCCGAAACCCGGCCAGCCACGAAAGCCAAACCTTCTCTACAAAGAGCCCAAAATGCTGAGAATCACCTGCCCCTACTGCGGCGTAAGAGACCACGAAGAGTTCTCCTACTTCGGCGACGCCACCAAACCCTATCCCGGCCTGGAAAAAGAAAACCACAAGGAATGGGTCGATGCCGTATACACCCGCAACAACCCCAAGGGCGATCACTACGAATTCTGGCAACACACGCTGGCCTGCCGCCGCTGGCTGGTGGTCAAGCGCAATGTGCTGAGCCATGACATTCTGGAAGTCATGCCCGCACGTGAGCGCCCGCTCAACGCGACCCAACCGGCCCCCTGTAACAAACCCGCAACCGGAGGCGCCGCATGAGTCCCAGCGCAACCCAAGCAGGCGCATTCCGCACGCCCCAGGGCGGCCGCATCGACCGCAGCCAGCCGGTTCAATTCCGCTTTGACGGCCAGACGCTCACCGGGTATGCCGGCGACACCGTCGCATCCACCTTGCTCGCGCATGGCAAGCATCTGGTGGCGCGCAGCTTCAAGTACCACCGCCCGCGCGGCATTCTGTCGGCTGGCGTGGAGGAGTCCAACGCGCTGCTGACCGTGGGTGAAGGCGCCTTCACCGAACCTAACATTGCCGCTACCGTCATTGAGGCCCACAACGGCCTGGTCACGCGCACGCAAAATGCCTGGCCGTCGGTGGAGTTCGATCTGATGGCCGTCAACAGCCGGCTCACCAGCATCTTTGTGGCCGGCTTTTATTACAAGACCTTCATGCCCTCGCTCAAGGGCTGGATGTTCTTTGAGCACTTCATCCGCAAGGCGGCCGGTCTGGGCCTAGCCTCGCAATTGCCCGACCCGGATCGCTACGACTGGCACAACGGCTTTCCGGATGTGCTGGTGATTGGCTCCGGCCCGGCCGGACTGACGGCAGCACTGGGCGCGGCACGTGCGGGTCTGGATGTCACGCTGGTCGAGCAGGACTTTGAATTCGGTGGCTCCTTGCTGAACCACGCAGTCGACGGTCCCGAGGCCGCCTGGCTCAAAGCGACGCTTGCCGAGTTGCGCGGCATGGCCAACGTCACACTGATGAGCCGCGCCAGCGCCTTCGGCCTGTTTGACGGCAACACCGTCGGCGTGATTGAGCGCACCGCGCCCGGACTGGCCGATGCGTCGCGCGGCGTACCGCGCCAGCGCCTGCACACGCTGCGCTGCAAGAGCGTGGTCATGGCCTGTGGCGCGCTGGAGCGGCCGCTGCTATTTGCCGGCAACGACCGGCCCGGCGTCATGCTCAGCGGTGCTGTCGGCACTTATGCCCACCGCTTTGGCGTGGCGACAGGCAAGCAGGCCGTTTTCTGCACCAACAACGATGCGGCCTATGCCGACGCCATGGCACTGGCCAAAGCTGGTGCCAAAGTCACCCTGGCCGACCTGCGCAAGCAAGCCAACTCAGCGCTGTTTGCCAGTGCCGAAGCCGCAGGTATCGAGGTGCTGCTGGGCACCACCATCGCGGGCTCCCGCGGCGGCGCACGCGTCAATAGCTGTGAGCTGGCCTCTTTTGACATCAACACCGGCACGGTCGGCGCCAGCATGGGCAACCGCAATGTGGACCTGCTGGCCATGTCGGGTGGCTGGACGCCCTCAGTACACCTCACATCCCACCGCGGTATTCGACCGGTCTACAAGCCCGAGTTGTGCAGTTTTGTGCCGGGTGGCTTTGATCGCGCCCACTTCGGTGCGGGCAGCATGGTAGGCACGCAAACCATGACCGCCGCGATACAGAGCGGCTGGACCGCCGCCGTACAAGCCGCAGTGGTCTGTGGCAAGACCGTCAGCGGCGATGCGCCACGCGCCCCCGACGCGCGCGACGCCTACATGGCTTTCACGGCCGTGGGCCCGATCGTGGTGAATCACCCGGTCGACAAGACCTTTGTGGACTTCCAGAACGACGTGGCCACCAGCGATGTGGAACTGGCGCACCGCGAGGGCTACCAATCGGTAGAACACCTCAAGCGCTACACCACGCAGGGCATGGGTACCGACCAGGGCAAGACGTCCAACCTGAGCGCGCTGTCCATCATGGCGGCCAAGCGCGGTATGGCAATTGCCGACGTCGGCACCACCACCTTCCGCCCGCCCTACACGCCGGCCACGATTGGCGCGCTGGCCGGGCGCGGCGTACGCAAGCACCTGGCACCGGTTCGCCGCACCGCCATGCACGACTGGCACGTCAGCAACGGCGGCCAGATGATGGAAGCCGGCTACTGGATGCGCCCGCTTTGGTACAACACCCATGGTGCCAATTTGTCGGCCGCCTACAAGGCCGAGATGGACATCGTGCGCGAGGAAGTCGGCATGGCCGATGTGTCCACGCTGGGCAAGATCGATGTGCAGGGGCCGGACGCTGCCGAGTTCCTGAACCGCGTGTATGTGAACGGTTTTGCCAAGCTCGGTGTGGGACGGGCACGCTACGGTTTCATGCTGCGCGAAGACGGCATCGTGATGGACGACGGCACCACCAGCCGTATCAGCGAGACCGAGTTTTTCATGACCACCACCACCGCCCAGGCCGCGCGGGTGATGAGCCACCTGGAGTTTTTGCTGCAGGTGGTGTGGCCGGAACTGCGGGTGACGGTGGCCTCCGTGTCGGACCAGTGGGCGGCCATGAGCGTGGCCGGGCCCAAGGTGCGCGATGTGATGCGCGCCGCCTTCCCCGATGTCGACTTTGCCAACGAGGCCTTCCCCTTCATGGGTCTGGTGGATGCCACGCTGCAAAGTGGCCCGCTGGCGGGGTTGAAGGTGCGCATCATCCGCTTGACTTTCTCAGGCGAAATGGCCTACGAGGTTTACACCCCGATGCACCATGGTCGCGCCGTGTGGGACCACTTGATGCAAGCGGGCCAGCCCTGGAAACTGCGTAGCTATGGCCTGGAAGCGCTCGGTTCACTGCGGATTGAAAAGGGCCACGTGGTCGGCTCCGAAATGGACGGCCGCACCACGCTCGACGACATGGGCGCCGGCAAGATGGCCAGCCAGCTCAAACCGTTCTGGGGCGACGCCCTGCGCCACAGTGAAAACCTGCAGCGCAAGGACCGCCCAACCCTGGTCGGCCTGGAGGCGGTGGACGCCAACGAGCCGCCCAACAACGGTGCCATCCTGTTCTTTGCCGATGATGAAATCAAAGGCCATGGCCGGGGTCACATCACCAGCACCACCTACAGCAAGCATGTGGGCAAACCGATTGCGCTGGGCCTGCTGCAGGGCGGAACCAGCCGCGTCGGACAGACGGTGATTGCCGCCTCGCCCGTGCATGGTCGCCAATACCAACTCAAGGTTGTGGAGCCCTGCTTCCTCGACCCCGAAGGAGCCCGTTACCGTGGTTAATGCCCCCTCCAGCGCCCCCGTGCGCTCGCCCTTCATGGGCCACACCACCGGCCGCCGGCCCAATGCCGCCGGTCAAATCGGCGTGGAAGTCGCCGCCTCCGTGTTGCCCAGCGTGACGCTCATCAGCACCTGGATCAGCGGCCTGGACGGACTGCTGGCTGCCCTCACCGATGTGTTTGGAGCCGCCCTGCCCCAACGCATCGGCCAGACTGCGCGCACCGAATTTGGCCTGCTGATGCGCACCGGCCCGGAAGAATTTTTGCTGATTGGTGACGATACAAGCGACCGCACCACCATGCTGCGCACCCGCATCGGTGCCGATACCGGCTCGGTCACCGACCTCAGCCATGCACGTTGCCGCATCCATATCGAAGGCGCGCAATGCCGCACCGTTCTCAACAAGCTGTATGCGCTGGACCTGCGTACCGCATCCTTTGCAGTGGGCGACATTGCGATGAGCGGCACCCACCATGTCCCCTGCACCCTGCACCGGCTGGATGTGGATGCCTTTGATATCTACGTTTTCAGCACCTACGCCCACGACCAGTTGGGCACGCTGCTCGATGCGGCGCTGGAGTACGGAGTGGCATTGCAGGACCTGACGTTGGCGTAATCCCTAGGCAACGATGATTCAGGCCCAGCCCTTCAACAGGCTGGGCCTATTTTTTTCCTGGTTCCTTTTTGATTCTGGTTTCGTTTTGTAGGTAGAAAAAGGGACCCCCGTTGATATTTGCTACCCAGGGCTGCAAGCAAACTACGTTAAACAAGTGCGTGCGACGACACGGCATATCCGTTTGGCAGTTGGCCCGCGCGCGCCAATGCGACCCCATTGCATCGACTTCAGGGGTCCATCTGCGCCATCGGCGCGCCCTGCAACACATTCAGCACGGTCTGCACGCCGCGCTCAATTTCTGCGGCTGACCGGGCCGCATTCAGGCTTAGGCGCACGGCGTGCGGTGCGGCCGAACGGCCGACGGCAAAGTGGTCAGCCGTGCGGATCAGGACGCCGGCTTGGCGCAGGGCACCGGCAAACTGCCCTGCCCGCCAGGGCTCTGGCAGGGGCAACCAGATGAGCGGGGACTCGGGGTCGCTGCGGAAGTCTTGCCCCTGTAGCAGCGGCAAGGCCACGGCCAAGCGCTCGGCTATGGCTGCGCGCTGGCTGGCGATTAGCTGGTCCACCACGCCCTCTTCGATCCAGCGGGTGGCGATTTCGGGCATCAGGGGCGCCACCATCCAGCAGTCGGCGCGCATGCTGGCGGCCAGCTTGCTGAGCCACTGCGGCGCGGCTTCGATGTAGCCCACCCGCAAGCCCGGTGCCGCCACCTTGGAAAAGCTGGACAGCACCAGCGCCTGTTCCGGCAGCCAAGCCGACACCGCTGGCAGCGGTGCACTTTGGGCGGCGGCATGCACCGCGTCTTCGATGAGCAGCAGACTGTGCTTTTGCACCACTTTGGCAATCGCCTCGCGCCGCGCCGCTGACATGGTGGCGTTGGTGGGGTTGTGCAGGCTGGGCGAGCAATACAACAGCTTGCCACTGATGGTGCGCGCGGCACGATCCAGCGCGGCCGGCACCATGCCTTGCGCATCCATCTCAATGCCCACCAACTGCAAGCGCATCAGGCGCGCCAGCGCCTGCAAGCCCGGATAGCTGAGCGCCTCGGTAAACACCACGTCGCCCGGATGGGCCAGCGTGCGCAGAACGCAGGCCAGGCCATGCTGCGCACCGTGCGTCACCATGACGCGATTGGCGTCGCCGCGCAATCCGAAGCGTTTCAGCCACCGGGCACCGGCCTGGCGATGGCGCGGGTGGCCGGCTTCGGGCTGGTAACTCAGGCTTTCACGCAGCGCCTGCGGATCGGAGGCAACCTTCTGCAGCGCGTCTGCCAGTGCCGGTGCATCGTGGGTTGGAATCGCCACGTTGTGCGCCAGGTCGACCGCCATGGGCGCCAGGCTGTCGTCTTTCCCCGGCGCCTGCTCGGGCGAGCGCACATAGGTTCCGTCGCCAATGCGGGCCGTGGCCATGCCGCGCTGCTCCAGCACTTCATAGGCGTGGCTGACCGTACCGGCCGTAACACCCAGACGCTGCGCCAACTTGCGCTGCGGTGGCAGGCGCTCACCAGTAGGCAACTGCCCGTTCAGGATGAACTGGGCTAATTCGTCGGCAATGGCCAAGTAACGGGGTTTACCCGAGTCGCGCAAACTGGCAGTGGAGAGTAGGGTTTCGATAGGCACAAAAACAAGTCCGGAGGAATGTGCAATTACTCAATTTGGCAGGATTGATAGCATGCAATCCCAAGCATAGTATGCGGAAATGAATGCTTTCGACTTCATCATCGTGGGTGCCGGCTCGGCCGGCTGTGTATTGGCCAACCGGCTTTCGGCCCAGGGCAAGTACACCGTATTGCTGCTGGAGGCCGGTGGCTCGGACCGCAGCCCGCTGATTCAGGTGCCGCTGGGCTATGGCCTGACCTTTGCCGACCCCAAGTACAACTGGGGCTACACCACCAACCCGGACCCCGCCCTGAACAACCGCGCCAGCTACTGGCCGCGCGGCAAGGTGCTGGGCGGCAGCAGCAGCATCAATGCCATGGTCTACATCCGAGGCCAGCAAGGCGACTACGACGACTGGGCGGCGGCAGGCAACACTGGCTGGAGCTGGAATGAGGTGCTGCCCTACTTCAAAAAGTCGGAAGACCACATCTTCGGAGCCTCCGAGCACCATGGCGCGGGCGGCGAAATGCGGGTAAGCGACTTTGCCGACCAGGTTCACCCCCTGTGCCAGCGCTTTCTGGACGCCGGTACCAAGCTGGGTTTTCAGCGCACGCCCGATTTCAATGGCAGCACCAAAGAAGGCTTCGGCCTGTGGCAGATGACCATCCGCGACGGCGTTCGGGAGTCCACCTCCAACGCGTTTCTGCGCCCTGCCCTCACGCGCCCCAACCTGACGCTGAAAACCGATGCCCACGTCACCCGGGTGCGCATCGAGAACAAAAAGGCGACCGGGGTGGATTGCCTGATTCGTGGCGCCAAACACAGCTTTACCGCCAACAAGGAAGTCATTCTTGCCGGCGGCGCCATCAACTCGCCACAACTGCTGCAACTGTCGGGCGTAGGAGACGCCGCCTTGCTGGCCCAGGTGGGCGTGCCGCTGGTGCACCACCTGCCCCGCGTGGGTCAGGGCCTGCAGGACCACTTGTGCGTTTCGTACTTTTTCAAGTCCAAGGTGCCAACCCTCAACGACTCGCTAGGCCCCTGGTACGGCAAATTGTGGGCCGGTGTGCGCTACCTGTTCACCCGCAAAGGCCCGCTGGGCATGAGCGTGAACCAGGCCGGAGCGTTTGTGCGCAGCCGCCCGGGGCTGGAACGCCCCAACCTGCACCTGTACTTCAACCCCATCAGCTACAGCGCCGCCAACATCGTGCCCGGCCGCTTCAAGATCACCAACCCCGACCCGTTCTCGGCCTTCCTGATCTCCTTCAACACCTGCGTCCCCACCAGCCGCGGCAGCGTGACGATTACCACCAGCAACCCGCTGGACAAGCCGAAGATAGAAACCAACTTCCTCACCACCGAACACGACCTGGCCGACATCGTCGAAGGTTCCCGCATGGTGCGCTCGATTGCCAACAGCCAACCGCTGGTGGACGTGCTGGCAAGCGAACACCTGCCCGGCGCCCATGTGCAAAGCGATGAAGACATCCTGAAAGACTTCCGCACCCGCTGCGGCTCGGTCTACCACGCGTCCTGCACCTGTGCGATGGGCCCGGACCCGGCTTCATCGGTGGTGGATGCTAGGTTACGGGTACATGGGATTGCGGGCTTACGGGTGGTGGATGCATCGGTTTTTCCTTCGGTGACTTCGGGGAATACGAATGCGCCGGTGATCATGGTGGCGGAAAAAGGTGCTTCGATGATTTTGGAAGATGCTGGGTTGTGAGGTTTCATTTGCTAACGCAAGGGTTGACTTCCCCCCTTCCCCCCCGCCCCATAACCCCCGCTGGGGTGAAGGGGAGCCTGGAGTCAGGATTTTGTGGCCTCACCCCGGCGACCGTGCTACAGGCCGACCGTTGCGGTACCCATCTGCTGACAAACGATGGTTACCGG
>ERZ1034363.105-NODE-105-length-57890-cov-4.544013_pt1 | contig 57890 bp, 48 predicted proteins | sample MGYA00520616_ERZ1034363 | MGnify/ENA primary metagenome ERZ1034363 (study PRJEB33736, sample SAMEA104284506) | Azolla filiculoides | biome: Urban; feature: Water surface; material: Ditch water | place: Netherlands | collected 2015-10-28 | depth 0-0.1 m ...
ATAATACGCTACTTTATAGCGCCAATCTACCCAATTTTGGGTGTATATACGAAGGTTTATTTCGCCTATATTAAGTTATGGGCTATGTTGGAAAAAAAACGAAACTACAGAAATGGAAAATTGGAAATATAAAGTTATACTTTTTTATATTGGTTGCGCCTTCATAATTGGTTATCCATTCTTTGCTATAGATTATTTTGAAACACATACAGCATTCAAAATAACCGCCAAATATTTATTATTACCAATCTTTATTTGCTTACTAATTATTATCCCAAAGTTTTATTATAGAAAAGTGAAACCACTTGATAATAATAAGCCAAAAAATAAATTCAAAGAAAAAGCTCGTGATGTTATTTCAATAATTATGATGATTATTTGTGTAACAGCAATATTTTTTGGTATTGCATTTTCGCTAATAATAACAACAAATAAGTTTGTTGGAAAATCTGAAATCGTAAAAATTAATGAGCCTGTTGAAGAATACAAAACAGATATAACAAAAAATGGAAGATTAAGACATTACATTGATTTTAAAAATCCAAAAACAAACGAAATAATAAGTTTAGAAGTCTACCGAGAATATAAAGTCGGAGAAATTTTTAAAAAAGAAATGAAGTATGGAGCTTGGGGAATATTATATTCAACGGACTAAAAACACAGCCCATAACAGCTACTACAACGGATTTGGGCAATTGGCTTAATGGAAAGTTGGTTTTGTATTTGGGATGATTTGGCAAATCCGAAAATAGGGCTTAATTTAGTCCCAAACCCGCTGTAGTGCCAGAACGTTAACTGTAAGTTTAAACCAAAATCACGAAAATAGAAATCGAGAATATGAATAAAGTACTTTGGAGAGAAAATTGGTTAATCTCAATTAATGAACTAACTGATTATAACTTACAGAAAATATCTTGGCTTAACAAAGAAACTAAAAGTCCACATTGGTCTTATGTTGAGTTTATGTGTTCATATTTTAACGATTTGACTCTCGAAAATGGTTATGAAGAATATTTAAAAATAGATTGGGTAACAGAAACGGAATATTTAGCGCTGAAAGATTGGCACAATCAATTGGAAAAATACAAATCACCTAACCAAAATGATTGGGCTGACGATTTAATCCTAAATGATAAAAACTGGATTGAAATAGTAAAACTTGGAAAAACCGCAAAAGAAAACTTGTTTATTGAATTAACGGAAAATGAAAAAGAAATCCTTAAAAAGAATCTCGTTTCTGAAATTCAATAACAAAACCTACAGTTAACAGCGGTAGCTGTTGCGCAACCTCATTCAAAAAGTAAACTTTCAAAATAAGTATAAAAAACAACCTCGTTTAAGCACATTTAAGCGAGGTTTATTTTTGGTTTTAAGTTGTAGTTTTTTAAAAATAAGGTGTTTAAAAATGCGTTTTTCAAGTCATAGAAAGCGGTTTTTAGAGAAGTGGGTACTTTTGTTTGTATTTCAGCTACAACTCCAGCTTTTGTTTTTGTTTTTTTGGTGATAAACTTCAAGTATTTTTTGAGATTATAGGTTAATGCTGCCATCAAAACGTGTTTGTTGGCTTGCTTGATTCCTCTAGTATTTACTCGCTTCATATTGGTAAAATTGACCAAGGTTCCTATTACAGGTTCTACGGTTTTACTTCTCACGCGTACCATTTTCTTGGCATAGTATGGGTTTTGGGTGAGTTTTAGGTGCATTCTATCGTAGTGCTCTTTGTGGATGCTGTCGTCTATCTTTTTGAACTTGGTGCTTTTGCCGCAGCATTGTTCTCGTAGTGGACAGTTTTTCATCATAGAAATAATCTCCAAAAGAAAATGGAACTATTTAATACAACTGCGAACTTCTATTTTAATCTAACAATTCAGGATTACTGAGAATTAATTCTATCTTTTTAATAATAATCGTAATCTGATTCATTTGTGCTTCAATATTCCTAAAAAACAAGCTAATATCACGGTTAACCCAACTTTCAGAAATAACTCTTGCACCTAAACTAATTCTTAAAACAGCACTTTCAGTTGAATTGCCGTATTTTACTTCAACAGCTTGTCCTATATGACATTTCTGAGCAGCTAGTCTAATAATATCCATAGGAGCATCTTCAAATTGATTGGATAAATCAGAATTCAGCAACGAATACAGTTTTTTCACATTTTCAACAGATAATACTTCATTATTTTTAAGGATAAAGAAAGGGAAAATGGTTCTAATATTTCTTATTCCAAACTCTTTACTTTTATAACTATTTGTTTTTGTTTCATCAGCAGAAATTGACTCTAAAAATGGGGCATCTTTTATTGAATCTTCAACAAAATTGCAGAACATTTCGACACCCATATTTCGGTATAAAATGGGCGTTTTATAATAGCGATCCATTTCAACTATGGCGGCATTCCAACGCATATAGGAACCATAATTAAATCCATCTGATAATTCATTTGCACAAAACCAGGAAGTGGGCCAATCAGAATGATGGTAATATTTAGTTAAGCCCTTTGGCAAAGTGATTTTTGCAGATTGTATTGATTTGCTAACGCTTTGAGGTATAATTAAAGCTCCTGAATATGGAGGCCCTGTGAAATATTTGCTTCCTGTTATAGAAACTATATATCCTTTGTGCAAATAATTTTGTAGGTCTTTGGGGTCTAATCGTAGTTGTGCTGCATCAACAATGATTTGCATTGATAATTTTTTGAGCTTGTTCAGTTTTTGAATCAATTCGTCACTTGGGGATTGATAGCCTAATTTAGATTGATCCATTGTATGCAAAACCACGTGCCTTCCTAATGCATTCGTTTTGGAAATGGCATTAAAAACTTCTTCGTCTAATTCTTGAGCTGATTTTAATTTACCATTTTTATCTCTGAAAGGAATTTTAATCAAATCAACGGCTCTAAAACCTTGTATTGGATCTCCTTTTTTTACGGGATGGTTTAATGCTGTTGTGTTTTCGAAATGGCACCCTTTTAGCGCTGCAGGTACTCCGCTTCCTGTTTCGTCAGAGGCAACTAAAACATGGGTAATTTCTTTATTTGAAATAATTTGGGTTATAGCTGCTATTTGAAGTGAGGAATCGGTTCCTGATGGCGAAAAAATTATTTCACATTCCTCATTTAGTTTAAATATTTTCCTGAGATTGTTTTTTAGTAATTCAGAAAATTCGGTAGTGGCATTTTTAAAGCCATTTTTCAGGCTGTTTCTAATCAATATACTCCTAGTCTTGTCCGTTTTATCAAAAGCAAAATTAGAAACACTTGTAGCCGTTGAGGACGCAAAAGTAAAGGCATCGGGTCTAGGAAATGGTCGGCAACCGTATTTGTTTAACAATTCGATTTCGTCAATATTTAATCTCAAATCACCGCCTGCCATCAACAAATATTCTGTTGGTTTTGCCAGATTTTCAATAATGGATTTCCAAGATTTCTTAAAGCTTTTATTAGAATTATTCAATCCGTGAAAGGTTTGCAATTCTTCTTGTTTTGACAAAGATTCAGCATTAAACTCTTTATAGTTTTTAATCAAAGTAATTAAAAAATAGTCCAAATTTTCTAATTTTTCTTTATCATCTTTGGGTAATAAATTATAAAATATTCGAGTCACTTCAAGTGCCGCAATATCGCATAATGCAATGTCTTTTTTCTCGTTATTTAAGGCTTTATACCATAGTTGCCATTCGATACCATATCTTAAATAAACCAAGGCTAAAACAGGTTTATTCAAAAACGAAGAACCTATAATAATTGATTTATTAGGTACGATTTTAAATATATCAGGCTGACTAATTGAAGTTATTATATTGATGTTGTTAATTTTCGGAACTGTATTAAATCGCTTTAAAACACGAACCAGATAATTCACATTTTCTTTTTCAAATAAACTGGTTCTTTGGTATTGATTTTCAATAAGTATATGGTTTGTCATAGATGTATTTATTTTGAAATAGCCAACAATTCCTAGAAAAAACAAATGAGGACTTTTGTTTTTTCTACATTTTAGTATGTTGCAATTGTAAAATTTAAAACAAATATAATGAACTCGTGTTCATAATAAAAGAATTGTTTTATTTAAGAAACGGCCTTTCCTAAGTAGAGAATAGTTGCAAGGCCTCTATTGTTTAGAATCAAATGATTTTTTATCATTTGAAAAATTTAGAAATAAAAAAATCCCTTTTAGAAAGGGATTTTAATGATAAATTCTTAATTATTCTTCCATAGTATGATAAACGTTCATCACATCATCATCTTCTTCCATTTTTTCGATTAATTTCTCGACGTCTGCCATTTCGGCTTCGGTCAATTTTTTTGTGATTTGAGGAATGCGCTCAAAACCTGAAGAAAGGATTTCTATTTTTCGGCTTTCTAATTCTTTTTGAATGGTTCCAAAACTATTGAAAGGCGCATAGATTAAGATTCCGTCTTCGTCTTCAAAAACTTCTTCGGCACCAAAATCTATTAATTCTAACTCTAATTCTTCGGGATCAATTCCGCTTGCTGGAATTCTAAAATTACACGTATGGTCAAACATAAATTCAACCGAACCTTGTGTTCCCATCGTTCCGTTGCATTTGTTAAAATAGCTACGAACATTGGCAACAGTTCTATTATTATTATCAGTTGCGGTTTCGATTAACAAAGCGATACCGTGTGGTGCATATCCTTCGAATAAAACCTCTTTATAATTGGCAGTATCTTTATCGGTTGCTTTCTTGATAGCACGTTCTACATTTTCTTTAGGCATATTGGCAGCCTTAGCATTTTGTATCACTGCTCTTAATCTCGAGTTGGCGTCAGGATTTGGTCCACCTTCCTTAACGGCCATCACAATATCTTTTCCAATTCTGGTAAATGCTTTGGCCATAGCTGACCAACGTTTCATTTTTCTTCCTTTTCTGAACTCAAACGCTCTTCCCATTTCTAATTTTTATTTTGAACTGCAAAAGTACAGTTATTAGTTATTTTTTCAAATATTTTTTTTAATCAATTGGCACATATTTAGCAATAAAATTATCGCTTGTAACATTCCAATTATTAATTGCATTTGAACGGTCAACGTTGAATTTATTGATGGTTTTATTGTAATTTCCTACTTCATTATTCACTTCGTTTACCAGTTTATTAAAATTATCAACTTCTTCTTTAGTTCTGCTGCTGGCCGATTTGTTGTCTATTACTTTTTTACTTTCTTGAAATTTTTGATTCAACATCATAAATGAAACAGTTGTCGGAGCCAATTCAAGGGCTTCTTTTTTTGTAAATTCTAAAACTTTTTTTGTGGCCAAAACTAATGACATATCATTTTTAAAAGGTTTGAATGTTTTTAGCTTCTCCATTCCTTCATTCGAATATTGTTCTAATGCATTGCTATTTTGCTGAATGGCACTAATATCATTGCTTTCGATAGCTTTTGACAAAACCGATTCTGTATAATTTACTTTAAAAAAGATAAGATACAATTGGGTTTGATTTTCGAAAACTTCATTGGATAATTTCATTTTTTTGCCCAATTCGCTAGTATCTTCGCCTATTTGGATGTTGTATTTATTGGCAAATATTTTTTGGTTCGCATTCAGTTTTTCAATTTCTTCATTAATTTTTTTATTAACTAAATCTCTCGTCATAATATAAGCTTCCATTTCATCATAGGATTGCTCGGCTACTTCCTGCATATCTATAATTTTTTCATATTCTTGATTGATTTGTTTTTCGGAAATAGATAAATAAGCAAGCAATTGGTCTCTATACTCCACATCACCTTTATATCCGTCTTTCAATGCTTCTATTTTTTTGGTGGCATTTTGAATACTTTTTATCAAAGCTTTTCGGTTGGCATCTATTCTTCTTGCATTTTTTGTGTGAGCTACAGTTGTGGTATATTTCCAAGTCGATTTAGAAATAATATCGGTTTCCTTGCCTATATAGTTCAAATAATCAACGGGTGTTTTAAATTCTTGGGCATTTGAAAGGGTGGCGATTAAGAAAAATACAAATGCAGTTAGGAACGTTTTCATTAAAGGTTATTTTTTTAAATTATTGAAATCATTTACTATAGAAATGACTTCTTCGATATAGGGATTGGTTTTTAGAGCTTTTATTTTATAGGCATTAATTTCCTGCTGATGAGCATCAAATTGTAGCTTTTCTGAATCGTAAGAATTGTTCGAAACGATACAATTATTTTCGGTCGAAACAATTTTTTTCACTTTTTTGTAAAGAGAATCTATTTCGTGAACATCTTTAAATACCTCTTCAAAAGTAACCAAGAGCGGTTTTTTCGAACTACTATACAATGCGTTTACTTCATCGTTCACTAAAGTAATTTCATTGAATAGCTGATTTTTTTTCGACCTTAAATTACTTTGTTCGATCAATTCTGGATAATAATCTTTGCGGAAGGGAGAAAATCTTGTTTTCGATTGAATTGCATCATTTTTCAAAGCGGTTTTGTAACTTATTTCACGAGCTACAATGCTGTCGTATAAAACAGGTACCGTAATATCAGGAATAATTCCCTTTATTTGATTGCTATCGCCTGTAATTCGGTAAAATTTCTCTACGGTTAGTTTAACAAAGTCCTGCTGCTTATTATCCAAAGGCAAAATAGTTTGCATCGAAGCTTTGCCCAATGATTTGCTTCCAACAATTATTGCTCGATTATAATCTTGCATAGCACCTGAAAAGAACTCACTTGCCGAAGCCGAATTTCCGTTGATTAAAATGACTATTGGCCCATTATAGGCACTTCCTCGATTGTAATCTTTTAGAATAGTTTGCTTGTTTTTACTATTTACCAAAACCGAAACGGGACCATAATCGATAAACATTCCAGCCAGTTTTATAGCTTCTTCCATAGAGCCTCCCCCATTATCTTGAAGGTTAATGGCTAATCCCTGAATGTTGTCTTGTTTGAGTTTGATAATTTCTTTAGCCACATCATCTGCACAGCCTTGAGGGCTGAATCCATCAAAATCAGAGTAAAAATTAGGGATTTCTATATAGCCAATTTTAGTATTCCCTTTTTCGACAATAAAGCTGGAAACCGCATTTTCTGTGGCTTTCATTACTTGTTTTTTGAGTAAAACATCAAAAATATTTCCGTTTTTCTTCTGAATAGTCAATTCAATAACTTCATTGGAATCTGAAAAAATTAATTCTCCTATTTTATCTAATGAAGTACAGGAAACCCAATAATCTTCTCCTTTATTGTTAGAAATTTTTAAAACAACATCGCCTTTTTCAAATTTGTTTGTTCTTGCAGCGGGACCTCCTGGAACAATTTCGTCAACAATAATTTCTTCTTTTTCGTTTAGAGTTACATTGAGCCCTAAAGACAAACCGCTTGTGGATAGGCTTGACATAAAACTGGATTTAGCATCCTGTGAAAAGAAATTGGTGTGCGGGTCAAAATAGGTGCAAAAAATATTCAAGAATGTATTTTGAAGGTCATATTCCATGCCTTTTTTGTCCTCCAAAATATTATTTATTTTGCATAAATTAGACTCAAATATTTTAGTTTTTGTTGTTTTTTCGAGCGAAGTAAAATTCAGTTTAAGTGAATCTAAATTAGAGCTTAATTTAGAAATGTCTTCCAGAATATCATATTTCATTCTTTTTTTCCAAACCTTGTCGAAATCGGTTATGGTTAAATCAAACGGAAAGTTTTTCTTTGAAAATTTAACGGTGTCTTTGCCATTGTAATTGAATACTTCAATTTGTATTTTTTGGAGTATTTTTTTCTTTCTTTCTAAGGCTAATTGATATACAGAAACAAAGTCATTCATAAAAGAACAATCCTTTTGCAAAATGTAATTGTCTATTTTTAATCGGTGTTTGCAGAGTTTTTCGTATTCTGATTTGGTAAATAAATTTCTATTATCATCCAAAGCATCGATAAAAGTATCAAAAACATAAACCGATAAACTATCATCAACTGGTTTTGGATGATAATGTTCGTTTTGAATTAAGAAATTAATTTTGGAAAGCATTTCACAGGTCTTCTCACTATTTTGACCCAATAGCGAAAATGTTGTCAATAATAGTAGGAGTGAAATTTTCTTCATTTGTGAGTTTATTAGGTGCAATTTAAAAAAAAAATACCGCAGATTCACAGATTTTTATTTTTAATCTGCGAATCTGCGGCTTATTCTTTTGCTGTAAGGCTAGTGCCTGCTTATTTCTTGTAAAACGGCAGTTTCACTACTTTGGCAGGAACATCATTTTTTCTGATTCTAATGAAAATTTCACTGTCTATTTTACTATTTTCAGTGGTTACATATCCCATTCCAATTCCAACATTCATCGAAGGTGACATCGTTCCAGAAGTTACAATTCCAATAACCTCGCCCGATGCATTTACAATTTCATAATCGTGTCTTGGAACAGCGCGTTCTTGCATTTCGAAAGCTACTAATTTCTTAAAAACTCCCGCTTCTTTTTGTTTTTTCAGGTTTTCAGAATTGGTAAATTCTTTATTGAATTTGGTAATCCAACCCAAACCAGCTTCTAATGGTGAAGTCGTGTCATTGATGTCGTTTCCGTACAAACAGAATCCCATTTCCAGACGCAAGGTATCACGAGCTGCCAACCCAATAGGTTTTATTCCAAAGGCAGCACCCGCTTCAAAAACTTTGTTCCAAACTTGTTCTACCTCTTCGTTTTTGCAATAAATCTCGAAACCTCCTGAACCTGTATAGCCTGTTGCAGAAATAATTGTGTGTTCAATTCCTGCAAAATCGCCTACTTCAAAATGATAATAGGCTATGGAAGACAAATCGACCGAAGTCAAAGATTGTAGTGCTTCTACCGCTTTTGGCCCTTGAATGGCCAATAGTGAATAATCGTCAGAAAGGTTTTTCATATCCACACCCAAATCGTTGTGTGACGAAATCCAATTCCAATCTTTCTCAATATTCGAAGCATTTACGACCAATAAATACTGCTCGTCTTTCATTTTGTACACCAATAAATCATCTACAATTCCACCATCATTGTTCGGCAAACAAGAATATTGCACACGTCCGATGGTTAAAGTGGAAGCGTCATTCGAAGTTACTTTTTGGATTAGTGCCAAAGCATTGGGTCCTGTCAACAAGAATTCGCCCATATGCGAAACGTCAAAAACACCCACGCCATTGCGAACCACCTCGTGTTCCGCATTCACTCCTTCGTATAAAATAGGCATATTGTAACCAGCAAACGGAAGCATTTTGGCTCCCAAACTCTCGTGTATGTGCGTAAGCGCAGTATTTTTCATCGTAGATTTATATATAATTTGAAGCGGCTAATTTATTGATTTTTTATGGAGTGACAAAGTGTTTTAAAAGGCATTTTGGCACTCCTTTTGTCCAAGTTTAAAGCATCATTGTAGAGTTGTCTTGAAAAAAAAATATTTTTACAATATCTTTATGAACTATTATTCTTCCCATTAAAAATCCAAAATTATCAGAACCAAATAACACATCAATATCGACTAATTGCCATTTTGAAATATAGTTTTTTTCTCCTCTAAAATAACCCAAAAATTTACCTCTCCATTTGGTTTTGTTTTTCAGTTCTACTTCAATTTCTTTATTGGTTAAACTATAATACTTGTTGTAAAGCAATAGAGACGAATCTGTTTTCATTGCTATTAATTTTTTAATTCCCGTTCTAATTGAATGTTGGTGATGGGTTGATAGACCAAAGGAATTTGTTCTACTTCAACATCGCTTTTGTCCAAACCGAAGGCTCTTTCGTCACTCAAACCAAGATGTTTTAGCATAAAATAGCCTTTTAATAATAAGCCATCACGAATAGTAAATTCATTTTCTACAGACAAGAATTTTTTGAAAACTACAAATCTAAAATCGGGTTCATTGTTGTATTTTGTGGAACCATCTGGCCTGATGTGTAAATTAAGTTCTTTATTGGCTACCAAATCTTGCACAATTTTTTTGAAATACAATTCGGTTCTAGGTTGAATTCTAAAACCAATATTGATGTTCACTTTTATCACTTTATCGTCCACTAATTCCGAGACATTATACGAAAGTGTAAAAGGATCTTCGGTTCGATTGATATGCAAAAACCAATAGACATCGCCACGTTTTGGCTTTTTAGAAAAAATAGATTGAATGATTTTTTCTTCGATTTCGTGTCTTCTATCGGCTTTGGTTAAATACACCAAATGTGTGGCAAATTTTGGAATAGAAAAATCTTGACTTAATTCGGTCAATTGTTCGCTGTATTTTCCAAGTTCAATAAATTTAGTATATCTATTGTTGATTTTTCTAGCAAAATACCAAACATACATCACTATAAAAATGAACAATTCGAAAAACAAAAACATCCATCGCTCTTTTATTTTAGCCACATTAGCAATGAAAAATGCTATTTCAATTGCACCAAAAACAGTCAGAAACAAAACAACATAAACTTTATTCCATTTCAACCTAAAGTAAAGAAAATAGCCTAACAAAACGGATGTCATCATCATTGTGATTGTAATCGAAAAACCATAAGCAGCTTCCATATGAGTGCTTTCTTTAAAGTAAACCATCATCAAAACGCAACCAAACCAAAGCAGTGAGTTAATGCTCGGAATATAAATTTGCCCCTTACTATCGCTGGGTTGTTTAACGGTAACTCTTGGCCAAAAATTAAGGTTCATAGCTTCGCTAATAAGGGTAAAACTACCACTAATTAAAGCTTGTGAGGCAATAATCGTGGCTGATGTTGCTATGATTACACTAGGTAGTAAAAACCAATTGGGAATAATCTCAAAAAAAGGATTTCTTCCATTCAATAGCGGTTGTCCTTGATGCATTAACCAAGCTGCTTGCCCTAAATAGGCCGTTACTAAGCTTATTTTTACATAAATCCAAGTGATGCGAATATTCTTGATGCCGCAGTGTCCTAAATCTGAATACAAAGCTTCGGCTCCAGTTGTACAAAGAAAAACGGCCCCCAAAAGCCAAAATCCATTAGGATAATTGGCTAATAAATCATAGGCAAAATAAGGATTTAAAGCTAAAAGAATATTGGGATGAATTAGAATTTGTCGAACTCCAAAAACCACTAACATCGTGAACCAAATGGACATTATAGGACCAAATGTTTTTCCAATTACTTGTGTTCCAAAACGTTGAAAGAAGAACAATAAAGACAAGATTCCAACCACAATTCCAATGGTTAGTAAATTTCCTGGAATAATAATATCTTCTAATCCTTTGACCATACTCAAACCTTCAATCGCCGATGAAACTGATATGGGAGGTGTAATTATTCCGTCGGCCAATAAGGTTGTTGCTCCAAGAATTGTTGGAATTACCAGTTTTTTGCCATACCTACGAACTAAAGCATAAAGTGAAAAGATACCGCCTTCGCCGTGATTATCTGCTCGGAGTGTGAGCCAAATATACTTGATTGTGGTTTGAAATACTAAAGTCCAAAACACACAGGAAACCCCGCCATAAACCAACATCATATTGATTTCGCGTGTTCCAATTATTGCTTTAAAAACATAGAGCGGACTGGTTCCAATATCTCCATAAATAATTCCAAGAGCCACTAAAAGTGAAGCAATAGTTACTTTACTTTTGATTCCATTTTTTGAATTTTCCATTTTATTTATTTGCTAAATTTTAATGGTACAAAGTTCAATCAAATGGTATTGGCGAAATATAAAGATGTATTTCTAAAACATAAAGATTTTATAAAGACGAACTAAAACGATAACCTACGCCACTTTCGGTGACAATATATTTGGGTTGGTTGGGATTGTCTTCTATTTTTTTTCGTAAGGTTCCTACAAAAACTCTCAAGTATTGGGTTTCGGTTTGGTAGCCCACTCCCCAAATTTCTTTTAAAATGTATTGATGGGTCAACACTCTTCCTTCATTTTTCATAAAAAGAGAAAGTAAGTTGAATTCGGTTGAAGTGAGTTTTAAAACTTCGTTATTGCGTTTGACAATTCGAGCACTAAAATCGATTTGTAAATTACCAAAATTTGAAACTGTACTTTCTTCATTTCTTTGGTTGCGTTTTATCACCGAACGAATTCTTGCCAATAGTTCGGCGGTTCTGAAAGGTTTTGTCAAATAATCGGTTGCTCCGTTATCTAAGGCGGTTACAATATCTTCTTCACTATTTTGAACCGAAAGAATGATAATGGCTTTGGTGTACCAACTGCGTAATTCTTTTAAAATTTCGTGACCACTTTTGTCGGGCAAACCAATATCAAGCAAGATTAATTCAGGCGGATGATTGACTGCCATAAGAACACCCGCTTTTCCTGTTTCGGCTTGCCAGACTTTGTAATCGTTACTTTCCAAGGCTATTTCCAACAATTTTCGAATTGGTGCTTCATCGTCAATAATCAGTATTTCGGCTTTATTCATTCTTTAAATTTTTTAAATAAGAAGTTTCAGTTGGAATCGTTATGGTAAATTTGGCTCCGCCGATTGGGTTGTTTTCTAAAGTTATGGTTCCATTATGAGCCTCGACAAATCCTTTTACAATGGATAAACCCAGTCCGCTGCCGCCTGTTTTGGTATGCGGTAATCGGTAAAATTTATCAAACGCAAACTGTATTTCGCTTTCTGGAAAACCATTTCCGTTATCTGAAATAACAATAATACAATTGGAAGATTCTTGTAAAACTTCTATTTTAATTGTCGTTTTTTCGGGCGTATAAAGCACCGCATTATGTATTAAATTGCGCAACACTTCAGCTATCAAACCTGAATCTAACTTAAAAAGAGGCAAGCTCTCATTGAGTTGAAAATCAATAATATGATTGGTATTCAAAGAGGAGAATTTTTGAACCACGCCATTCGTCAGTTCATTAACATCGCACCAATCTTGTTTTATAAGTAGCATTCCAGTTTCTAACCGACTCATATTTAATAAGTTTTCCACTTGTCGATTAAGTCTAATGCTGGCTTTGTCGATTTCAGAAAGTAAATCTTCTTGATTTTTTTTAGAAAGTGTTTGATTGTTTTCTTTTAAAATATCAACCGCCCCAATTAGGGTTGCAATGGGAGTTCTTAATTCGTGCGAAAGCGAATTTAATAGCGTGTTGTAGAGTTTTATGGTCTTTTCTTTTTCTTCTTTGTCTCTTGCTTTTTTTTCGACTTGTCTGATTTTGAACGTTAAAACCGCATTGACCAATGCAATAATTAAGTACATCAGAAACAACAAAATATCTTCGGTATCGGTGATGTGAAAGGTGAATAGTGGTTGAATAAAAAAGAAATTCAATAGCAAACCACTTAAAATAGCAGTAATTAATACGGGTATAATATCAAAAACTATTGCCACAATTGAAACTGTCATTAATAAAATTAAAGCAGTTATTCGGTAATCAATAAATTTTGAAGCATAAAAACAAACTGTCGCAATAAGTAGAACTGCTGCAATACTCACGATGCACTGTTTTTTTATTGAGTATTTCTTTGTTTCAAGATTGGTCACAATACATTTATTTTTATTTTGAACAAATGTAATTCAATTCTATATATTTTTGATGTACAAAAAAACCGCAAATTCACAAATTATAATATCTGCAAATCTGCGGTTTTGTATTTTAAAAAGGATTTTAATTATCCCAAAAACGCTTTCAATTCCTCGTAAGTCTTGATTTTTGTGCTTACTTTTTCCTTGTTCAACACGCTTTCAATTTGCGTTGGAATTGGAAGTGTTATATTTAAAGCAGGCTCAACAACATCCAAAAACTTGATAGGATGAGCAGTTTCCAAGAAAATTCCAATGGAGTTGGGATGATTTTTCAATTCCTTTTTCAAACCTAAATAACCCACAGCTCCGTGTGGTTCAGCAATATAACCATCGGTTTTGTAGATGGATTTCATCGCTTCTAAAGTTTCTTCATCTGTATAAGAAAACGAAGAAAAATCTTTTTTGAATAGTTCCAAATCGTTATTATACATTTCTTGAATTCGAATAAAATTACTTGGATTCCCAACATCCATTGCGTTTGAAATAGTGGCTTTAGAAGGTTTTGGATCGTAATTTCCTTGAACTAAAAATCTCGGAACGGTATCATTTACATTGGTCGAAGCCACGAAATGTTCGATAGGCAAGCCCAATTTTTTAGCCATAATTCCAGCACAGATATTTCCAAAATTTCCGCTTGGACACGAAAATACCAAGGGTTTGTTTTGTGATTTTAATTGTTTGTAGGCAAAGAAAAAGTAAAACATTTGTGGCAACCAACGAGCAATGTTAATCGAATTGGCCGAAGTCAGGTTTTTGTGGTTCAAACTTTCGTCCAAAAACGCTTTTTTGACCATATCCTGGCAATCGTCGAAAACACCGTCCACTTCTAATGCTTTGATGTTTTGTCCTAAAGTTGTTAATTGGCGTTCTTGAATGTCGCTCACTTTTCCGGAAGGATAAAGAATTACAACTTCCACGCCTTGAACGCCCAAGAAACCACTGGCAACAGCGCCTCCGGTATCGCCGGAAGTGGCTACCAAAACGGTGTTTTTATTATCTTTTTTGTCTTTGTTAAAATAACCCAAACAACGTGACATAAAACGAGCTCCCACGTCCTTGAAAGCCATTGTTGGCCCGTGATACAATTCCAGAGCGTAAATTCCTTCTTCCACTTTTGGAGTTGGAAATTCGAAACACAAGGTTTCGGCAATGATTTGTTTTAGGGTTTCGGTTGGGATTTCGTCTCCTACAAATTGTTGAATGGCTTCAAATGCGATTTCCTCATTTCTCAAATTTTCGATATTCTCGAAAAATGATGGAGATAAAGGAGTTATTGATTCCGGAAAATACAATCCTTTATCGGTTGCTAATCCTTGAATTACAGCTTCTTCGAAAGAAACTTTTGGGGCATTATGGTTTAAACTGTAGTATTTCATTTGTGTTTTTTGCTTTATGCAGTAAGCTATATGCAGTAAGCTTATCGCCTAATGCCTATTGCCTAATGCCTATTTTATTATACTTACACCTTCTGGATTCACTTTCGAAACGTGAATTTCATAAGGCAAATTGATTTCGTCATAAACGGCACTCATTGCTTGGGCAATTTTTTCGGCGGTTTCCTTTCCTTTGCTTAAGGCAAAAATCGAAGGACCTGAACCCGAAATTCCAGAACCTAAGGCTCCGTTTTCGTAAGCGGTTTTCTTGATTAAATCAAAACCAGGAATCAACATACTGCGAATGGGTTCGATGATTTCGTCGTGTAAAGAACGTCCAATTAATTCGTAATCGTTAGTATATAATCCTGCTACTAATCCGCCTACATTTCCCCATTGGGTGATGGCGCTTTTCAGAGAAACGGTTTGTTTCAATACCGAACGCGCATCCGAAGTTTTCAATTCAATTTGAGGATGTACTACGGTGGCGTACAATTCCGATGGACTGTCAATTTTGATGATGTCCAAAGGATTGGAACTTCTTACCAAGGTAAAACCGCCCAATAGACAAGGAGCAACATTATCCGCGTGAGCATTGCCACTGGCTAATTTTTCGCCTTGCATCGCAAATTTTACCAATTCTTTTCGGGTAAAAGGACGTCCCAATAATTCGTTAATTCCAAAAACAGCTCCGGCTGAACTGGCTGCACTGCTTCCAATTCCGCTTCCGGCTTTGATGTTTTTGTAGATTTCGATTTCGAACCCAAAGTCGGTTTCTACTTCTTCCAACATTGCCAAAGCAGCAACGCCAGAAACGTTGTTTTCGGTTTCCATTGGCAAATTGGCTCCCACTATTTTAGTGATGCGAACGCCTTTTATGTTAGATTTTCGAATAATCATTTCGTCACCCGCAGTGGCCAAACACAATCCAAGTACGTCAAATCCGCAGGAAAGATTGGCAATGGTGGCAGGACAAAATAGTTTTATTTCATTCATAAATTTTGGTTGTTGGTTGTCGGTTGTCGGTTGATGGTGGATTTTGTCTGCCAGCTATCAACTAATCACTATCAACTAAATTATATATTTCCAATTCGGATTACATCGGCAAAAATCCCTGAAGCTGTGACGGCAGCACCCGCACCGGCACCTTTTATCAACAAAGGTTGGTCGATATATCGGTCTGTGAAAAATTGTACAATATTGTCTTTTCCTTCTAAATTATAGAACGGACTTTCTTTTGGGATAAATTCTAATCCAACTTTAGCTTTACCATTTTCGAAGGTAGCAACGAATTTTAATCGACTGTCTTTCGATTTAGCTTCTGCCAAAAGATTTTCGAAATGCGAAGCGTGTTTTACTAATGATTTGAAAAAATCTTCATTGTTTGTTGTAGCCATACATTCGGCAGGAAGAAAAGAATTGTTTTGAATGTCTTCGATGTCGAATTGATACCCGCTTTCGCGAATCAGTATCAAAATTTTTCTGGCCACGTCCACACCGCTCAAGTCAATTTTTGGATCAGGTTCGGTAAATCCTTGTACGCCAGCTTCTTTTACCACATCGTGGAATGAATTATTTTCGTCGAAATTATTAAAAATAAAGTTCAAACTTCCCGATAAAACTGCTTGAATTTTATTCACTTTATCTCCCGAAGCAATTAAATGTTTCAAAGTGTCAATAATTGGCAAACCTGCACCAACATTGGTTTCAAACAAGAATGGGGCATTGAATTGACGAGAAAGATTTTTTAGTTTTTTGTAATTATCATAAGCCGATGAACAAGCAATTTTGTTGCAGGTTACCACGGCAACATTTTGTTTCAAATACTGTTCGTAAGTTTCAGAAACTGCTTGATTGGCAGTAATATCAACAAAAATACTGTTGCGCAAATTGAGTGCTTTTACTTTGGCAATAAAAGCTTCTTTATCAGCAGTTTCTCCGTTTTCCAATAGCGATTGCCAGTCTTTCAAAGGAATTCCGTCTTCGTCGAAATACATTTTTCGAGAATTGGATACCGCTACCACTCTCAAATTTATTTTTAGATTCTCTTTCAAGAATTTCTTTTGTTGGCTGATTTGCTCAATGAATTTTTCGCCCACGTTTCCAACACCCATCACGAACAAGTTCAATTGTTTGGTATTTTCTTCAAAGAAGTTTTCGTGTAGCGTGTTCAATGCTTTCTTCACATCTCTTTCGTTGATAACCGCCGAAATATTTCTTTCGGAAGCACCTTGTGCAATCGCACGAATGTTGACGTTGTTTTTACCCAAAGTACTGAACATTCGTCCGCTTAGACCTTGGTGGTTTTTCATATTTTCACCGACCAAAGCAATGATACAAAGGTCTTTTTCGACGATACAAGGATCGATTTTGTTTTGTGCAATTTCTTGTTGAAAAGCTTTGTTGATAGCATTCTCAGCATTTTCGGCATCGTTATTTTGAATTCCAATACAAATAGAATGTTCAGACGAAGCTTGAGTAATGAAAATAATATTAATATTTTCGTGCGACAATACTTCGAACAATCGTTTAGAAACTCCAGCAACCCCAATCATTCCTGAACCTTCTAAAGTGATTAAGGTAATTTTGTCGATATGACTAATTCCTTTTACAGGATTGGAATTGAAATTGTTTTGGTTGGAAATAAAAGTTCCTTCGGCTTCGGGTTCAAAAGTGTTTTTAATCCAAATGGGAATATTTTTTTTAAAAACAGGCTGAATAGTTGGTGGATACAATACTTTGGCACCAAAATGCGACAACTCCATGGCTTCTTGATAGGAAATGGCAGCAATTGGTTGGGCTTGTTTTACGATTTTTGGGTTGGCAGTAAACATTCCATTCACGTCAGTCCAGATTTCGAGTTCGGAAGCGTTGAGAGCTCCCGCCAAGATTGCTGCGGTATAATCGGAACCTCCACGACCTAAAGTGGTGCCAATTCCATCTTCGGACGAAGCAATAAAGCCAGGCATAACAACTATTTGCGCCTCATTCGATGCGAAATATCCAGAGATTAATTCATTAGTAACTTCGAAATTTACAGTAGCTTTTCCAAAGTTATTGTTGGTTTTTATCAATTCTCGGCTGTCTTTGTAACCGCTATTTTTATGTTTTTGTTTGAAAGCTTCGGCGATAATGTAGGAAGATAATAATTCGCCAAAACTTAGAATGGTATCTGAAGTTCTTGGGGATAATTCGCCCAAAAGGAAGCAGCCGTCTAATAAAGTTTCGAGATGGTTGATGATTCTTTTGATGTGACTTAAAGCACTACTTTGTTCGCTAACAGGAATCAATTCTTTGATAGCCTCAAGGTGTTTTTTCTCGATTTCGGTAACAATTTCTTTGAAACTTTCATCATTTGAAGCGGCTTTTTGAGAAGCAAGAACTAATAAATCGGTCACTTTGGTAAAAGCAGAAACCACCACAATTAATTTTTCCTGAGCTGCTTTTTTGATAACGATATCTAATACAAGTTTTATATTTTGTGCATTGGCTACAGAAGTTCCGCCAAATTTTAATACTCTCATTTTGTTTTATTTATATTTTAATGCAAATGGTTTTTATACACCTATGAACTCTCTTCATTTAGAAAAAAGCATGTAAACTGGATTATATGTAAAAATGTATACCCCTAAAGGGTAGTGGTAGTTGTAGTAGTGGTGAAAGTAACAGCAAAAACAACTCTAAAAGGAGTTGTTATCGGAGAATGATATGTTTTGTTGTTTTTCATAATATTTTTCAAAAGTACTGTTTTTAATAAAATAAAAAAATCTTTTCTTTGGTTTTTGCGAATATTTTAATAAACATAGGCTTGAAAAAAGAATATAAAAATAATTCCCAATAATATCTTGTTTTTTAATATTCGTTTGTAGAATTTTGAGCTTTCAAAAGATATAGTCAAAATGGATAATACACATTATATAAGTACCGAAATACTTTCTTTAGAAACTTTAAAAGAGATTATTTCGAATCAAAAATTATTGGCATTATCTGATGAAGCCAAAGTAAATATTCAAAAATGTCGGGATTATTTGGATGCCAAAATGGGGTCGAATTCTAAACCTATTTATGGTATCAATACTGGCTTTGGTTCGCTTTGTAATGTTAAAATTTCTACTAAAAATCTATCCAAACTACAAGAGAATTTGGTGAAATCGCATGCTTGTGGAACTGGCGAAGAAGTTCCCAGAGAGATTGTCAAATTGATGTTGTTGCTCAAAATTCAATCTTTGAGTTATGGTCACTCGGGAATTCAGTTGCAAACGGTAGAACGATTGGTCGATTTCTACAATAATGATATTCTGCCAGTAATTTATACTCAAGGATCGCTTGGTGCTTCGGGCGATTTAGCACCTTTGGCGCATTTGTCATTGCCTTTATTGGGTGAAGGCGAAGTGTTTTTTGAAGGTGAAAAAGTACATTCAAGTGTTGTTTTGCAACATTTTGAATGGGAACCAATAATTTTACAATCAAAAGAAGGATTGGCTTTGTTGAATGGAACTCAATTTATGAGTGCTTATGGTGTTCATATTTTGATGAAAGCCTGTCATTTCTCATATTTAGCCGATTTGATTGGCACTATTTCTTTAGAAGGATTTGATGGAAGATTAGAACCTTTTCATGAGTTAATTCATTCTATTCGACCACATAAAGGGCAAATTGTGACAGCTAAAAGGGTTACTCAATTTCTGGAAGGAAGCGAAATTATCAAGCAAGAAAAAAAACACGTTCAAGATCCTTATTCTTTTAGATGTATCCCGCAAGTTCACGGTGCTTCAAAAGATGCTATCGATTATGTAAAAAATGTGATCAAAACCGAAGTCAATTCGGTTACAGACAATCCTAATATATTTATAGAAACCGACGAAATTATATCAGGAGGAAATTTCCACGGACAACCTTTGGCTTTAGCTTTAGATTTTTTAGCCATTGCTTTGGCTGAATTGGGAAGCATTTCTGAGCGAAGAACTTTTCAATTGATATCGGGTTTGAGAAATCTTCCTGCTTTTTTAGTCGATAACCCAGGTTTGAATTCGGGTTTAATGATTCCGCAATATGCAGCAGCGAGTATTGCTAGTCAAAACAAACAATTGGCTACACCGGCAAGTGTTGATAGTATTGTGTCGAGTAATGGTCAAGAAGATCATGTGAGTATGGGGGCAAATGCCGCTACAAAAGCCTTGCGTGTTATGGATAATTTGGAACGAATTCTTGCCATTGAATTATTGAATGCTTCGCAAGCCATTGAATTTAGAAGACCTTTGAAATCAAGTAATTTTATTGAGCAGTTTTTAAAATCCTATCGTGAGGAAGTTTCATTTGTAAAAGAAGATCGAATTTTACATTATGATATTGATAAAACCATAGTGTTTCTGAATAGATTTCAGTTTGAATCAAATTGTTAACAATTTCTTAACTTTAGCATAAAATAAAGAAGTAATTTTGCTCTTTCAAATTAACTAAACATTATTAAAATGTCAATAAATAGTATTTTTCAGTTTTTGGTTCCAAAGGATAAAAAATTCTTCCCTCTTTTTGAACAAGCTTCTTCTAATTTAGTACAATTAGCTTCTATTTTGCACGAAGCTGTAAATCTTCCATTGAAAGAAAGAGACGAACTTTTCTTGAAAATTGATGAATTAGAGCAAAAAGGAGAAGATATCACTCGCTTGACTAATCTTGAGTTGAGTAGAAATTTTATCACTCCGTTTGATAGAGAAGATATTCACTCATTGATTACTTCAATAGACAGAGTTGCCGATAATCTTCACGGTGCTTCTAGTAGAATGCGTTTGTATCAGGTAGGTAAGATTACTAAATCAATCCGAAAATTGACCGAAATTAATCTTGAAGCTTGTCAGAATATTGATGGAGCAGTAAAGGAATTGAGGAATTTGAAAAATATGAAAAAAATAACAGATGCTTGTTCAAGAATTAGCAAATTAGAAGCTAAATCAGACAGCGTTTATGACAAAGCGGTTGCCGATCTTTTTGAAAACGAAACCGATGCTAAAAACATTATCAAATACAAAGAAGTATTATCGGTTTTAGAAACTGCAACTGATAAATGTAAAGGTGTCGCTAGTGTTTTAGAATCTATATCTGTAAAACATTCGTAACCAATTTAAAAAAATTAAACGGTTGTAAGGTTTTTTCTTAGAATTGAACCCAATTCAATTGTTTGATTTCCAAATTTTCAATTAAAAATATGGAATTTACTCTACTCATAGTTATTATCGTATTGGCTTTGATTTTTGATTACATCAATGGTTTTCATGATGCTGCCAATGCTATTGCTACTGTTGTTGCAACCAAAGTTTTGACTCCTTTTCAAGCCGTACTTTGGGCTGCTTTTTTTAACTTTTTGGCCTATTGGGTTTTTGGTTTTGGTGTCGCAGATACTGTCGCTAAAACTGCTCATACTATGGATATCAATCTTGTAGTTATCCTTGCTGGAGTTATTGCAGCTATTTGCTGGAATTTATTGACTTGGTGGCTAGGAATTCCATCTAGTTCTTCTCACACTTTGATAGGTGGATTTGCTGGAGCTGCTCTGGCTCATGCTATTGCAGTTCACGGATTTAGTGGTTATGAAACGGCCGATGGAACTCAACATTGGTATAATATTGTAAGCTGGTATAAGGCAGGAAAAGATGGTGGATTGCCTTCGGGAGTTATCATCATTATACTATTTATTGTTTTAGCACCTCTTGTTGGAGCGATTGCTTCCTATTTAATTTCGATTTGGTTGTTGAATGCTTCCAAAAAAAGAATACTCCCAAAATTATTTACCATTGCATTAATGGTTGGAACTGTTTTGTTTGTCTATTTTCAAATGGTACCTTATGATAAAATCGAAAAACCACGTTTTGATTCTCATTTATGGAGTGTTGTTTTTGAAGCACATAATATCAAATGGTTTTTAGTTGCTTTTATTATTTTATCCATTTCTACTTTTGCTTTAACTTTTAGTAGTTTGAGTTTGCATAAAGCTGATTCTGTTTTGAAAAAGATGCAGTTATTGTCTTCGGCGGCATTTAGTTTGGGACATGGAGGAAATGATTCACAAAAAGTAATGGGAATTATAGCGGCAGCCGTTGCTGTTTACATTCATACTACAGGGCAAACTCAAGAAAGCATGGATGCTTGGTTAAATGTGATTTTACCTAATGAAGATTTAGATATAAAAGGTTCTATGCCAGCTTGGATTCCTCTTGCTTGCTATTCTGCCATTGCAGCTGGCACCTTGAGTGGAGGTTGGAAAATTGTAAAAACAATGGGATCCAAAATCACCAAAGTATCTTCATTTGAAGGAGTTGCTGCAGAAACTGCTGGAGCATTAACATTATATTTTACAGAACATTTAAAAATTCCAGTAAGTACAACTCACACTATCACAGGTTCAATAATTGGAGTTGGATTGACCAAAAGAATTTCGGCTGTACGTTGGGGTGTTACAGTAAGCCTTTTATGGGCTTGGGTACTTACAATTCCTGTTTCGGCAATATTAGCAGCAATTGTTTATTATGTTTTGAGTATCTTTTTGGGATAAAATATTTTACATATAAAAAAACTCATTCGTTATTGAATGAGTTTTTTTTATATTTTCTATTTATTTTTTTCTATTCCGAATCTTCTCCCTCCCATTTTCCAACAACTGATGTTGCCAAAGCATTACCTAAAACATTTGTTGCACTTCTGAACATATCACAAAAATGATCAATAGGCAAGATTAAAGCGATACCTTCAATTGGAATTTTAAACATTCCGCAAGTAGCTGCAACAATCACTAAACTAGCTCTTGGCACTCCTGCTATTCCCTTGCTAGTAAGCATCAAAACTAAAAGCATTGTCATTTGAGTTCCCATATCCAAATCGATTCCATAGGCTTGAGCGATAAATAAACTAGCAAAAGTCATATACATCATACTTCCATCTAAATTGAAAGAATACCCCAAAGGCAACATAAACGCTACTATTTTATCTTTTATCCCAAAACGTTCCAATTCTTCAGTTAGTTTTGGAAAAACAGCTTCGCTACTGGTCGTACTAAAGGCAATGATTAACGGACCAACAATGTGATTCAATAATGTTTTCATTCTTTTGCCAAGAAATAGGAAACCAATAGCTAGAAGAAAAATCCATAAAGATCCTATTCCAACCAAAAATGACCCAAAAAATTTGATGTAAGTAAACACCAACTCATTTAAATCTTTGATAGCAAAAACTCCCGCAATAGCTCCAAAAACACCCATTGGAGCAAACTTCATTACATAATTCACCATTTTAAGAACGATATGAGATAACACTTCTATAAAATGAGTAACTGGTTTGGCATAAGTGCCAATTGATGCTGCTGCTAATCCAAAAAAGATAGAGAAAATTACAATTTGAATAATTTCATTATTCGCCATTGCCTCAACAATGCTTTTGGGAATAATATGTTCTACAAAATTTTGGGTAGAAAAACTTTTGGTATTTCCTGTTACTTCTGCAGCAGTAGATAAATCAATATTAGACAAATTCAGTCCAACACCAGGTTGCAATACATTGACCCAAAATAATCCTATTAAAAGCGAAATAAAAGAAGCGCTAAAAAACCAACCTAATGCTTTTCCGCCCACTCTTCCAACAGTTTTCACATCTCCTAATTTAGCAATTCCAGGGACTAATGTGCTAAAAACCAATAATGCAATTATCATTTGCACCAAGCGAATAAAAACAGTTGCCAATATTTTTATCTTATCACTAAATTCTTTGGCAAAAGTTGCATCATAATTATGATGAACAAAAATTCCCAAAAATGCTCCTAAAAGCATTGCAATAACAATTTGAACAGTAAGATTTCCTAAAAAGGATGTTTTTTTGGTTTCAGTCATTTTTTTTTGGGTATTCAGCATAGAGAGCGTTCTGTTTGCAGTTCGAACTGAAACTACAAATTATAAACCCAGAATACTATTTAAAGTAAGTTTTATTTATCAAATAAAAATCTGCCAGTACTAGAGCTGCCATCGCTTCGACAATGGGCACTGCTCGAGGAACAACGCAAGGATCGTGACGCCCTTTTCCTGTCATTTCGGTAATATTTCCTTGATTGTCTAAGGATTCTTGCTTTTGCATAATGGTCGCCACAGGCTTGAAAGCAACTCTGAAATAAATATCCATTCCGTTGCTAATTCCACCTTGAATTCCGCCCGAAAGATTGGTTCTAGTAGTTCCGTCTGGATTGTATAAATCATTGTGTTCGCTTCCTTTCATCTTTGCGCCACAAAAACCACTTCCAAATTCAAATCCTTTTACAGCATTTATAGAAAGCATCGCTTTGCCTAATTCGGCGTGTAATTTGTCAAAAACCGGTTCGCCCAATCCAATTGGAACATTTTGAATCACACAAGTTACAGTTCCGCCAACAGTATCACCATCTTTTTTGATTACTTTGATGTATTCTTCCATTTCTGCAGCCATCTTTTCATCTGGACAACGCACTGGATTGCTTTCAATTTTTGAAAAATCTAATTCTTGATAAGGTTTTTCTAAAAATAATGGGCCAACAGATGAAACGTAAGCATTGATTTTTATTTCAGGAAGAACTTGTTTTGCAATGGCTCCTGCCACTACTCTACTGGCTGTTTCACGAGCTGAACTTCGTCCGCCACCGCGATAATCTCGAACGCCATATTTTTTTTCGTACACATAATCGGCATGACTAGGTCTGTAATTGTCTTTTATGTGTGAATAATCGTCCGACTTTTGATTGGTATTTGGAATGATAAACCCGATTGGAGTTCCAGTAGTTTTACCTTCAAAAATTCCAGATAGAAATTGAACATCGTCTGGTTCTTTTCGTTGGGTCACAATTTTGGATTGTCCGGGTTTTCTGCGTGACATTTCGAGCTGAATAGCATCAAAATCTAATGCAATTCCGGATGGACATCCGTCAATTATTCCGCCTAAAGCTTCTCCGTGTGATTCTCCAAAAGTGGTTATTCTAAATAGGGTTCCGTAGCTATTTCCTGCCATTATAATTAGTTTTGAACAAATATAATATTTTAGTTCAAAGTTCAAAAGTTAAAAGTGCGAAGATTTGAATATCATTTCATAATCAACTGATTATTAATTCTTTTTTTATCTTTTGTAAATTGAAATTAATTTTTATATAAAATTTTGCTCAAAAAAATTATACCTTTGTTTTATGAAAAAAATAATCTACACCGAAAAATCACCAGCGCCTATTGGACCATACAATCAGGCTGTTCTTAAAGGAAATACTCTTTACACTTCAGGTCAAATTGCTATAAATCCTGCAACTGGCGAATTGGTCGTTTCCGATATCGAAAGCGAAACCAAACAAGTTATGGAAAACATGAAAGCCGTTCTTGAAGCAGCTGGGATGACATTCGAAAATGTTGTAAAATCAACTATATTCATTATGAATATGAATGATTTTGGGACTATCAATAGCGTTTATGGTTCTTATTTTAACGAAAAAACCGCTCCAGCTCGTGAAACGGTTCAAGTGGCAGCTTTGCCAAAAAATGTAAATGTCGAAATTTCGATGATTGCTATTTTATAGCTATAGCATCTATGAATAATTGAGCCGAAGCTTCATTTGTAGCTAATGGAACGTTGTGAACATCACAAACACGCAACAACATATTCACATCCGATTCGTGTGCGTGACTTGATAAAGGATCTTTGAAAAACAAGACCATTTTAGTTTTTCCTTCAGCAACTCTTCCTGCAATTTGAGCATCGCCTCCTTGTGGACCAGAAAGCATTTTTTTTACTTTAAAGCCAGCACTTTCGGCCTTTGATCCTGTTGTACCAGTACCAATAAGTTTTATATCTTCTCGCTGCAAAACCGTTTTGTTTTTGTTTAAAAACTGAACCATATCGGCTTTTTTACCGTCGTGAGCAATAATTGCTATTTCCATTTTCAAATTAATATAAAATCTGTTAAAGAATTATTTGTTGGCAACATGATATGCAATAAGGCCATCTATTGGTCGTCTCAATACATTTCCTAATTTCATTTCATATTTATCAAACATAACTTGCAGTTCTTCTTTTAGATAAAATGCTATCGAACCTACGAAATGTACAGGAACTTCTTTGCAATTATCATATTGTTGAACATAGTTTTTGATGAAAGATTTCATCCCTTTGAAAATGATTTTTTGACAAAATGGGTGCTCTTTATTTTGGATAAGAAACTTTGCAAATGTGGCTAAATAGGCATTTGGATTAGGTTCTTTGTATAATTTATTTTTAATGAAATCAGGATCTAAATCATACTCTTTTTCAAATTCTACTGCTAATTCCTTAGGCATTTTATTGAAATAATATTTTCTGATTAATTCTTTACCAAGAACATTACCACTACAATCATCCATCACAATGTATCCTAGTGATTGCACTTTTTGATGCAAAACTTTCCCGTCAAAATAACTACAGTTTGATCCTGTACCAAGAATGCTAACAATAGCTTCTTCTCCTTTTGGGGTTGTAGCATACACCGCAGCATAAGTATCTTCTTGAACGTCAACAATTGCATTTGGAAAATAGTCTTGAAAAATGCGAGAAAGATCGATTTTCATTCTATCGGTTCCACATCCTGCACCATAAAAGAATAGATGTGTTGCTTTTTCTTTATTTTGCAAAATATCAAAACGATCGTTTAATCTTTCGACTATTTCATCTCCATCAAGAATTTCAGGATTTAAGCCTAATGTTTGTGTGGTGAAAAGTATTTTTCCATCTTCATCAATTGCAATCCAATCGGCTTTTGTAGAGCCGCTATCCACTAATAATCTCATTGGGTTTCAGGTTTTAGGTTTTAGGTTTTAGGTGGGCTAAAAACTAAAAAAAATTAATAAAAAAATCCCGCTAAAATGAATCTAACGGGATTTTGCTTTGTAAATATAATTATTTTAAGCTTGTAATATGTACAGCAAGGTCAATTAATTTGCTTGAATACCCATACTCATTATCATACCAAGATACTAGTTTGAAGAAAGTTGAATTCAAACCGATTCCTGCAGTAGCATCAATGATTGAAGTTCTTTTATCAGAAATAAAATCTTGAGAAACAACAGCATCTTCAGTATATCCTAAGATACCTTTCATTGTAGTTTCAGAAGCATTTTTCAAAACAGCCATAATTTCAGCATAAGAAGTTTCTTTAGCTACTTTTACAGTTAAATCTACTGTAGAAACGTCTGCAGTTGGAACACGGAAAGCCATTCCTGTTAATTTACCATCTAAAGAAGGGATAACTTTTCCTACTGCTTTTGCAGCTCCTGTTGAAGATGGAATAATATTAATTGCAGCAGCACGTCCACCTCTCCAGTCTTTTCTTGAAGGACCATCGGCAGTCATTTGAGTTGAAGTTGTTGCGTGAACAGTTGTCATTAAAGCTTCAACAATTCCAAAATTATCATTGATTACTTTAGCTAAAGGAGCTAAACAGTTTGTTGTACAAGAAGCATTAGAAACTACTAAATCAGAAGCTTGTGCAGTTTCATGGTTTACTCCCATAACAAACATTGGAGCATCAGCAGAAGGAGCAGAAATAATTACTTTTTTGGCACCTCCTTTGATGTGCTCGTTTGCAGTTGCAACAGTTGTAAAAATACCTGTACATTCAGCTACTACATCCACATCTACTTCATTCCATTTCAAGTCAGCTGGGTTTCTTTCAGCAGTAATACGGATATTTTTTCCGTTTACATATAATTTACCTTCTTTTACTTCAACAGTTCCATCAAAACGACCGTGAACTGAATCATATTTTAATAAATAAGCCAAATGATCTACATCTAACAAATCGTTGATTGCTACAACTTCTACATTGTCTCTATTAAAAGATTCTCTAAAAACGATTCTTCCAATTCTACCGAATCCATTGATTCCTAATTTTACTTTTGACATTTTTTGTTTGCTTTAGGCTTAAAGAACCCTCTTTAAGCGGATTAATTATTAATTTATTATTGTTTATTATTTAATTATTCTTTTGGAAAAGCTTTGTTTAAATCGACATGATTTCAGAAACTCGAAGTAATTCTCTATCAATTACCGATTCTCCTTTTATAGCTTGTAATAATGGTGTTAGGGTAACCTCGTCATTTAACATACCCACCATAAAATTTGATTTTCCTTCTATTAGACTTTCTACTGCTTTCACACCTAATCTACTAGCCAAAACTCTATCGTAGCAAGAAGGCGCACCACCTCTTTGCATATGTCCTAAAACTGACACACGAATATCATATTCTGGTAAATTAGCTTCAACAAAATCTTTTAATTCGAATACGTTTTTACCAATTTTATCTCCTTCGGCAATGACTACAATACTAGATGATTTTCCAGTTGCTTTACTCTTTTGAAGTGATTCTAGCAATCTTTCTAATCCTAATTCAGCTTCTGGAATCAAAATTTCTTCAGCTCCTCCACCAATTCCAGCATTTAAAGCAATATGTCCAGCATCACGTCCCATTACTTCTACAAAGAATAAACGGTTGTGTGAACTTGCTGTATCCCGAATTTTATCGATACATTCAACTACTGTATTCAATGCTGTATCGTATCCTAAAGTATGGCTGGTTCCGTAAATATCGTTATCAATAGTCCCTGGAATTCCCATAACCGGAAAATCATATTCTTGATTGAATATTTCAGCACCTGTAAAACTTCCGTCTCCTCCAATTATTACTAAGGCATCAACTCCTACTTTTGTAAGTTCATCAAAAGCTTTTTTACGACCTTCTGGAGTTCTGAACTCTTTTGAACGAGCCGATTTAAGGATTGTTCCTCCTTTATTGATTATATTATGAACACTTCTTGCTCCCATTTCAATAAAGTCACCTTCAATCATCCCTTGGTAACCTCTATATATTCCTACACATTCTATCTTGTGATAAGCGCAAGTTCTAACTACTGATCTAATAGCTGCATTCATCCCTGGTGAATCTCCTCCAGAAGTTAGTACACCTACCTTTTTTATTGTTTTTGACATTATTTAAGTATTAAAAGCGTAAATTTAATAAACATTCGGCAATTTTAAACCTTTGTTTTTAATAAATTAGTAAAACCCCTCAAATTCAAACGTTATCGTTAATAAGTTACATATTTATTGTAATAAAAATAATAATTGCCTTGAGAAACGTTAATTTAATGCAATACTATTTTTATTAACTTACTAATTTATGCGAATTCAAAATGAGTTTAGTCTTCCTCTGGAGCTCGTCCTTCTGAGTTGGGGTTTAGGACTTTCGAATTGGGTTTATTCGATTTGGATGGGTCACTTTTTTCAGGTGCTAAATTTGAATCGTGGTCGATTACTCCTGGATTTGGAGCTTTTTCGATTTTTGTATTTTTAAATATCTTATTAGCTAACTCTTTGAAAGTGTCAAAATCTACTTCGTATGAAATACCAACTCCCTGAGTATAACCAATTCCTTCTCCTATATAGCTGATGTCGTTTTCTCTATTAAAAAAGCGCAGATTTACGGTTCCATCTTCATTAACTCTATATAAAATTTCGACATCACCAACGACCGCTGTTTGATTTATTCCCCCAAAAGGAACCCCGACTTTTCCGTTTATGGTAATTCTGTCATTAATTTTAGAAGAAATTGAAGCTACAAACCTTCCATCGGTTTCTTGTCCTGTAGTTTTATCGGCTCCAATAATATCTAAATTTACTTGAAATTTTTCGTCATCAGAGTGTATCATACTGGTTAATAGACTTGAAGCCGTTTCAAATGCACTTTGTGATAAAGCAGATTGACTTACCCCTTCAGAACTTAAAAAACTTCCTGTAGATAACAAATATAAGGCTTGTGTTTGTCTTACTTCTTTATCATTTAATTTATATTCTATCTCGGATTTCATCACATTACTCACCGTTGGAAATTCAAAATTAAAATCCGGTTCTGGGCTTGTCAAATCTCCTCGAACACCTATAACAACATTTACATCAATTTTTTTATTGTAAGTACTATTATCCAGCAAAACAGATGGATTAGCAGAGGCTTTATAAACAGCTTCTAAATTTAAACGGGCTTTCATCGGATTGCCTTCCCAAGAAACATACCCCCCTTTTTTTACTTTAAATTTTTTGTCGATTATACCTCCATATTTAAAATTATACTCTCCTTCATAGGCTTGAAAATCTCCCCACATATTAAACTTTCCTAATGTATTTATTTTAAGAAGTAGGGTTCCATTTCCTTTTCCTTTCATTCCATGACCTGTGTTTCGATCTAAAATAACTTCTACTTCGGCATTTGGTGTAATATCTAAGTCAAACTCTAGTTCAAGCCCATTGTAATTTCTGGAATTATCTACAATCCCTTTTTTAATATTAAACTTTTCTTTGGCCGTTAAAAAATGTAAAAAGTCATTTTCGCTGACACTTTCCGAATCATTTATAGGAATTTTTAGTGACGATCCTTTTTCTGACTTCGCATCAACCTTGATAAACAAAGCATTTGTTGGGCCTTTGATAGTTGCTGTCCCATTAATAAAAGCAACACCGTAATAAGCAGCGTCTTCAGAATCTTTGGTATCAAGTACTAATAATCGCTTTGAATTAATTCCTAAATCCAATTTCCAATCTGAAAAATTACGGTGTTCTACACTTCCGTTCAAATACCCTTTGGTTCCAAATTTTGTATCGGTAAGCAGATCGTTTTTAAACAAAAATTTCTCATCTGACAAATCTACAATAGACCTTTTATTTAAGGTATAATCAACATTCAAATAAGGAATTTTTAATCCCGCATCATCTATATAAATACGTCCATTAATTTCGGGCTTATTAATATTGCCTTCAATACTGGCACTTCCTGTTGCAAAACCTCTAATATTCGAAACGACTTCACCGCCAAGCGGACTTAAAATTCCCAGATTGAACTTGTCTAGTTTTAACTGCAAGTTCAAAATGGTATTTTTATCTTCTATTTCAAAACTTCCATCAACCCCGAAAGACTCTACATTTTCATTTTCGATTGAGGAGTTAAGATAGAATTTTTTTAAACTTTCATCTCCTGTAATATCAAAATCCAAATTCCCTAAATTGGTATTATTAATATTCAATTTGTCTATTTGAATAGAAGCTGTGGGCTGAAAAACATTTACATTCTGTTTGTAATTGACTAATGCATTCAGATTTCCATTGATGACAAATTTCGGATCAGATGGAGTAATTTGATTTAAATCAACATTTTTAAAACTCAATTTCAAATCTTTATACGTACTTCCTTTGATATCACCCAAAAAGGTAATTTCTTGTTCATTATGAGTTAGTATAATATTGTCAAAATTGAAATTTTTGAAAGATTTATCAAAAACAATTTGATTATTAGATGTCTCTTTTTCATTCAAATACCAGAGATAATCTTTAAGTTTTATTTCGGATTTATTTAGTCCAACTACATTATTATTGTCTTTATTTATAGTGTGATACAAATTCAGATTAAAGTAATCTTGGCCTTTTGAGCCTCCCTTAAACTCTGTACGAAAGAATAAAGTATCTTTCATTGTTACGTTTATCAAACTAAAATCTCGTATTTTATAATACTTAGTTTTGATGCTATCAAGTTCAATAAAAGCATTATACAACGGGTTTTTATTGTCAACTTTCACCCTAATATTATCGAAAGTATTGGTCGAAGCCGTGATTTTTGGCGAATTAAAATTGAGCTTAAATTCTCGACTATCTGAGTTAATATTTCCCTTTACGACTGTATGGGTAGCAATAGAAATTTCTGGATAAAAAATTTCGATTATTTTATTATAAATTGTAAAATTAAATTTCAAAAACTGCCCTTTTTTTACCGCAATAGGTTTGTAATTGGTATAAAGACTTCCTAGTGAATTGGTAACTAAATTTTGTAATTGATTGAATTGGAATTTTCCAACAATTTCACCTTCAACGATATCGGGAGAGTTTACTGTAATGGTTCTCACACGGTTTGAATCAAAAGTAGAATTGATATAAAAATCATCAAAACGATACGTTGCTTTTGTGTTTTGATAAATGACTTGATTAACAAACACATCACCTTGTAGATTGTCTATTGTATTTCCTGCTAATTTCACCACAATATCTCCTTTGAATTTGGAAATAGCATCTTTCATGAAATTTAATTTTTTCAAATCAGCATTTTCAACATTGATATGAAAATCATATTTTGGTTGTTTTTTACTCAAATCGACCAAACCGTCAAAATTCAAATTCAAATTAGGATCATTGGCTTTGATTTGTCCTTTATATAGTCCTTTATTAAAATTTCCGTTCAGACCAATATTTGAATAAGTGTATTGGTTGTAATTTATTTTAGAAATTTCTCCTTTTAGAGTTGTATTCAAATATTTTTCAGAAAAACCGATACCGTCAACATCAAGATTTAAACTTGTTTTTCCAATATCTTTTCGGTTAATGAAAGCGCCAATGTCAAAATCATCTAAGATAACCGTGCCATCATAGGCTGCCTTGTCTGTTAAATTCATGTTTTTTATTCTCAAATCAGAATTTAGATTACCAATTTGAGAACTCATTGCAAAATTTGCGTCTAATGAAGTTGTAGTAACCTGAGCATCGCCTATCAAATTAATTGTACCCAATTTTTTCAAAATCACAGGCAATCTGTTACCCAAAACATTGGGCAAAATGGTTACTAAATCATCATAATTTGTAGATAGTCGATCAAAGTTGGCATTCATATAAAATGCTCTGCCTTGGCTTGGAAAAAGATTTTTAAAATTTATATTTCCAACAATTTGAGATTTCTTAGAGTCTATTAATCTTAAGTTCGATAATACCAAATTATTTAACGGTCCTTTGATTCTTCCCTTAATTTTAAACAGTTGATTTTTACCCAATTCATCATAAAAACAACGAATATCATTCGATGCCAAAGTTGCTTTTTCGAGTTGAATATCAAAGGCTACTTTATCGGTAAAATGAGCGAAATCCTCAATTTCATAATTCATCACCACCGATCCTTTTACTTTTGATTCTTTGGTAATTAATTCCAGATTTTCGAGTTTAATATGCTTTGTAGTATAACTAAATTTGGTTTTTAAATCTTCTACAAAAATACCTCGATGATCTTGAAATGATAATTCATTGACAGTTGTACTCACTTCTGGTCCATAGATTCTTAAGGCTGTGGCGGCTAAATTAATTTTTGTGAAATCGACATCTTTAGGGTTTTCGCGATTTTCATCAATTAGAGAATATCTTCCGTTTGTAATTTTTACTTTGGTCGCCGTTAACAAAAAATGCTCTTTAGATGGTGGAGCCCCTGTATCAAAAGCGGCAACAAATTTATCAAGATTGGAAATTTTTTCTTTTTTGTAAGTTTTCATATTGAAATACAAACCATCGGCTGCAATATCGCCAAAAATCAAATTGACATTCATCAATTTATCAAAGTCTAAAATATTGGTTTTGATACGATTGGCATAAATAAGAGTATCTTTGTGATGATCTAAAATCAATACTTTTTTGAGTTTTACTCCACCAAAAACGGTTAGCGAAACTTGTTCGACATTGATGTTTGTCTTATATTTTTCGTTGACAGCATTTGTCACATAATTTCCAATTGCAGTTTGAACAAAAGGTAGTGTCAATGCAATGCCAAGTACCAATAATAGTAGGATAAGTCCAAGAAGGATACGTAATACTATTTTAATTATTTTTTTGATACCTACTGTAATTTTAATGAAATGAAAAATATATTTGCCCCTTTAAAGAAAGTCTCTTTGATAAAAATTCTTTAATTTTGGCTTCTCCGTAACGTTTCTATTACGGATTGTCAAATATAATTCAAAATTTGTGCCTTTTTATGCAAAATTCCGAGGTTTTTATTCTTGCTATCGAAAGTTCTTGCGATGACACTGCTGCAGCTGTTTTACAAAACGATAAAGTTCTGTCAAATGTTGTTGCTAATCAATTGATTCACAATCAATACGGAGGTGTTGTTCCAGAACTAGCTTCTCGTGCTCACCAACAAAATATTGTTCCAGTTATTGATGCTGCACTTCGCAAAGCCAATATAACAAAAGAGCAATTATCTGCCATTGCCTTTACTCAAGGTCCTGGATTAATGGGTTCTTTATTGGTTGGAAGCTCGTTTGCCAAGTCATTATCGCTAGCTTTAAACATTCCGTTAATTGCTGTAAATCATATGCAAGCACATATTTTGGCTCATTATATTGACGAAGAAGGGTTTGACAAACCAACATTTCCTTTTTTGGCCTTAACTATTTCGGGTGGACATACTCAAATCGTGAAAGTAAACCATTTTTTTGACATGGAAATTATTGGAGAAACCACCGACGATGCTGTGGGAGAAGCTTTCGATAAAAGTGCTAAAATACTAGGACTTCCCTATCCTGGTGGACCATTGGTGGATAAATATGCAAAACTTGGAAACCCAAAAGCATTTGTGTTTACCAAACCAAAAGTGCCCGGATTAGATTTCAGTTTCTCGGGATTGAAAACTGCAATTTTGTATTTTATTCAAAAGAAAAAACTAGAAAATCCGAATTTCATCGAAGAAAATCTTAATGATATTTGTGCTTCTATCCAGCACACGATCATCGAAATATTGATGGATAAATTAAAAATGGCTGTCAAAGAAACGGGTATCAATCAAATTGCTATTGGCGGAGGAGTTTCGGCTAATTCTGGCATTCGAACCACTTTGACCGAAAATAAATACGGTTGGAAAACCTATATACCAAAGTTTGAATACACTACAGATAATGCTGCAATGATTGGAATTGTAGGTTATCAAAAGTTTTTATCCCAAAATTTCGAAACTTCTTCAGTGGTTTCGAAAGCACGAATTCAATTCTAAACTATGCAATTATTTTACAATCCAACGATTGACGAAACCACCGAAACCTTTTCTTTTGACAAAGAAGAAAGCAAACATATCATTAAAGTATTGCGAAAAAAAGATTCCGATATTTTATTTGTAACCAATGGTTTAGGCTTACTATTCAAAACCGAAATCACATTAGCTTCTGACAATAAATGCACAGTTGAAATTCTTTCTTCTGAAAAAGTAGAACCTTCAAAATATCAGTTACATTTAGCCGTTGCACCCACCAAAATGAATGACCGCTACGAATGGTTTTTAGAAAAAGCTACTGAAATTGGCATTCACGAAATCACCCCAATCATATGCGACCGTTCTGAAAGAAAAGTGATCAACAAAGAACGTTTTGAAAAAATTTTACTAACCGCTATGAAGCAATCGAATGTTTTATTTCTTCCAAAATTGAATGATGCCATCAGTTTCAAGGAATTTATAAAACGCAAAAACAACGGTTTGCAATTAATTGCACATTGCGAAGAAACCGATAAAAAAACACTAAAATCAGTTTTGAAAACCAATGAAAACGTTACTTTATTGATTGGCCCCGAAGGCGATTTCTCTGAAAAAGAAATTGCATTGGCAGTCGAAAATAATTTTATTGCGGTTTCATTAGGAAATACACGATTAAGAACCGAAACGGCTGCTGTAGTTGCTTGTCATAGTGTTGTTTTTTTTAATGAAAGTATCTAAATCAAAACTAATGAAGAGACTGTTTTATTTATTGTTGCTAATTTCTTGCTCCTCTTTTTCACAAGAAATTGCCTTGCTGAAATACAGTGGTGGTGGCGATTGGTATGCTAATCCTACTTCATTACCCAATTTGATAAAATACTGTAACACCAACATCAACACCAAAATAAAACCCAAACCAGCTACTGTAGAACCTAGTAGTCCCGACTTATTTTCCTATCCTTTTGTTCACATGACTGGTCACGGAAATGTAGTTTTTAGTGATATCGACGTTCGCAATCTGAGAAATTACTTGACTTCGGGAGGTTTTCTTCATATTGATGATAATTACGGAATGGATCAATACATTAGAAAAGAAATAGCGAAACTATTTCCCAATACCAATTTGGTAGAAATTCCCGCAAATCATCCTATTTTTCAAAAACCGAATTTGTTCGCCAATGGTTTACCAAAAATTCACGAACACGACGGAAAACGCCCACAAGCTTTTGGGATTTTTATAGATAATAGATTGGTTCTTCTTTATACCTATGAATGCGATTTGGGAGATGGTTGGGAAGATGCTGAAGTAAACAACGATCCTCTAGCAGTTCGGGAAAAAGCATTAAAAATGGGAGCTAATATTTTGAATTATATTTTTAATAATTAAACTACAACCATATGTAAATATTTTTTTATGTAAAATATTTGCCAATTTGACAAATTTGTTATATAATTGTTAAAAATTAACTTAAACCACTAATTATATAACACTTTTATTATGAAAAAAATTATCTTATCAGCAGCAGTTGTACTGATGCTTTTTTCTTGTCAAAACGAATCAACTGAACCAACAACTAGTGCTATTACACATCGCCTTTGTGCTTCACACGATGTCCTTCAGGAGCAATTAGAAGCCGATCCAACTTTAGCCATTAGAATGAACGAAATTGAAGCTTTTACGCAAAATAGAATTTCAAAATCAAATTTTAGATTAGTTAATGGTAAAGTTGTAATTCCAGTTGTAGTAAATGTTTTGTACCGAACTGCTTCCGAAAATATTTCTGACGCTCAAATACAATCTCAAATTAATGTATTAAATAAAGATTTTACTGCCACAAACACTGATTTTGGTAGTGTTCCTGCAGAATGGTCAGCAATAGCGGCAAATGTTGGAATTACTTTTGAGTTAGTAACTATCAACAGAAAATCTACATCTAAAACTTCTTGGGGAACGAGAGATGCAATGAAAAGCACCAAAAAAGGAGGTTTAGACCCAACTTCACCAACAACAACTCTTAATCTTTGGGCTTGTACTATTGGTGGTGGAATTTTAGGTTATGCACAATTTCCTGGTGGTTCATCTTCTACTGACGGAGTTGTGATTGATTCAAAATATTTTGGTCTTTCTGGCACAGCAAGTTATCCTTATAATTTAGGTAGAACAGGAACTCATGAAGTGGGTCACTGGATGAATTTGCGCCATATTTGGGGAGATGCTTCTTGCGGAAATGATTTAGTTGCCGATACTCCAGTTGCTAAAACTTCAAACTTTGGAGTGCCTGCATATCCATACGTAAGCACTTGTTTGCCAGCACACAACGAAATGACCATGAATTATATGGATTATACTGACGATAGAGGAATGTATATGTTTACAAACGGTCAAAAAGCAAGAATGGCTGCCATATTTGTATCTGGTGGTCCAAGAGCTGCAATTGGTCAGTAATGTTATATTTCATACGAATACAAAAACTCGCTATTTTTAGCGAGTTTTTTTTATCTTTATCCTCAAAATTATTCAAAGATGATTACATCAAAAATTATTGCAAACGGTATTTTAAGAGCTATTGGAATTTTAGTTTTTACAGCACTATCACTCTATTTTTTATATTTAATCCAATCGGTTTTAATTTATCTGGTCGTGGCTTTAATCCTTACTTTAATAGGAAATCCAATCCTTGATTTCTTTAAGAAAAAATTAAAATTCAAACATACTTTGGCTACTATTGCAACTGTTTCAATATTTATTATGCTTATTGCTGGTTTTATTTTGATGTTTATCCCATTAATTACTTCTCAGGGAGAAAATTTATCCTTGCTAAAATCTGCAGAAATAGAACGTAATATCACTCAATTAAAAACCCAAACTTTCACCTTTTTAGAAAATCATAATATTGATACCTCCAGAATGATGAAAGAAGCCAATTTAGCTTCCAAAATAAATTTAAATTTTATACCTAATTTCTTGAACTCCATTTTAGGAACCATTAGCAGTTTCGGCATCGGATTAGCCTCTGTATTATTTATTACTTTTTTCTTTCTTAAAGACCGATTAATGTTCATCATTGGTGCTAAAAAAATAATTCCAGACACTCACGAAGAGAAGATTTTGAATTCAGCACACAAAATAAATCATTTGCTTTCTCGCTATTTTATTGGCTTATTGCTTCAATTATTTATTGTGTTTATTTTGTACATCATTGTATTGTTCATCTTTGATATTCCAAATTTGTTCATCATTGCTTTTTTATGTGCCGTTTTAAACATTGTTCCCTACATTGGACCATTAATTGCTTCCATATTGGCAGCTATTTTAACCATGTTGAGCAACTTAGGATCCGATTTTCAAACCGTAATATTACCCACCACAATTTATGTTTTGATAGGATTTTGGATTGTGCAAATTATTGACAACAACTTGTCACAACCCCTAATTTTTTCTAAAAGTGTTAGTTCACATCCTTTAGAAATTTTCCTTGTTATCTTGATTGCAGGATTCTTATCTGGAATTTTAGGAATGATCATTGCCGTTCCTTTATACACCATTTTGAAAGTTATTGGAAAAGAATTTTTTCCAGAAAACAAAGTGATTCAATTATTTACCAAAAACATATAATTTTGGATTTAAAAATACTAAATCCTGAAATACAGCAATTTATCAACAATAATCTTGATAAAAATATTGCCCAATTAGCTTTGCAAAAAAATCCATTTCCTGAAATAGAATGGATTACTATTTTGAATCAAATTGAAGCTAAAACCAAATCAAAAGACAAATTACCCTTTTGGTTTGCGGCAAAAAACATCATTTACCCGAGCAAAATATCGGTTGAACAAACCTCATCCGAAAAAACAGCTTCCTACAAATCAGAACTAGTTTCTGGTGAAAATCTAATTGATTTAACCGGAGGTTTTGGTGTTGACGATTTTTATTTTGCCAAAAAAATAAAAGAGGTAACGCATTGCGAAATCAATCCAGAACTCTCCCAAATCGTTCAACACAACTTCGAACAATTAAACGTAAAAAACATTGATTGTCAGTCGGGAGATAGTTTAGAAATTTTGGCAAAATCAAACTCTAAATACGATTGGATTTACATTGACCCTTCCAGAAGAAATGATGCCAAAGGGAAAGTATTTATGCTCAAAGATTGTTTGCCCAATGTTCCCGAACATCTTGATTTTTTATTTAATCATTCGGATAAAATTCTAATAAAAACAGCACCTCTACTCGATATTTCCGCTGGGTTATCTGAACTTAAAAATGTAAAATCGATACATATTGTAGCCTTAGAAAATGAAGTCAAGGAACTATTATGGGAATTACACAGAGATTATTTTGGAAAAACAAACTTAAAAACCGTCAATATTGTCAAGGAAAATCGTGAAAATTTCGAATTTGTTTTGGATGAAAATTCTATAATTCCTGAATATGGTTTGCCCGAAAAATACCTTTATGAACCCAACAGCGCCATAATGAAATCTGGCGGATTTGATGAAGTGAGTACATTTTATAAAATCAAAAAACTGCACAAACATTCGCATTTATATACCAATTCAGAAATTATTCTTTTTCCTGGTCGAATTTTCGAAATTGAAAATACTATTTCCTATCACAAAAATGAGATGAAAAATTTTCTACAGGGAAAACAAGCTAATATCACCACCCGAAATTTTCCTGAAACGGTTGAAGGCATTCGCAAAAAATGGAAAATAAAAGAAGGTGGACATCAGTATTGTTTTTTTACAACTGATGAAAATGACAATAAAATAGTCTTAATTTGCAAAAAAATTACATCCTAATGAAACGAGTTTCCCTACTATTTTTTTTACTACTAAGTAGTTATTTATTTGCCCAAAAAAATTGCGAGTATAGCGCCGACGTAAAAGATTCAATTGGAACCTATAAATTGACCAAGGAATATCTGATTTATGAAAAGAATTTCGCTGGGAATAACAGTTATATCTTTCTCTCTTTGGCTTTGACCGATGGTACTCCAACTTTGAATATACAAATGATTCAAAAAAGCAAAGAATTTATGAAAGCCAATTGTTTTGACAAAAATTCAAAGTTATTTTTTCAATTAAATAATGGAAAAATAGTAACCTTACTACATATTGATCAAGAAAATTGTGGCTCCTTGGTTCGGGATGGAAATGGCTTTGACAACAGACTTTTAGTCGGGAATTTTATGTTTATAAAAGGTACTATGGAAGATTTGAAAAGTTCTCCTGTGAATCTAATGCGTATCAAATATTTGACCGATATAGAAGATTATGTGTTACGCAAAGAAATTACATCCGAACTGGACAGTAAGGTTTATGAGCCCGAAAATTACTTCCTAAATTATTTACACTGCATTCAATAATTAATCACATTTCCATTTGGCATTCGAAACTTTGTCGTTTGTAGCCGTTTTCAAATTGTAATGCCACCACTCTGAATCTAAAGGATTAAAACCATTTTGAATCATGGTGGTTTTTAATAATTCTCTGTTATTTTTTATTTCCTGCGAAAGATTTTGATAATTATGACTGGCTTCAATACCAAAAAAATCAAAAGAGGTTCCCATATCGAGTGCTTTTCCGTTAGCATCGACTAAAGTGATATCGACAGCTCCGCCTCTATTGTGAATAGAACCTTTACTTGGATCGGCAACATAGGAAGGGTTGGGTACAATTTTCCACATCCTTTTTTGAATGTCTAAAGGGCGGTAACAATCGAATATTTTGATTTTGTATCCCATCTTTATAAAATCGGCATTGGCACTAATCAATGCTTTAATGGTTTTTAATCGCAAAAAACATTCGGCACAATCATAAACTTTGGCTTTCAAAAAATTGTCTGAGGTGGCATATTTCATATCATAAACAAAGTCTTGACTGTAGTCTTTTAAATTTACGAATGTTGTATCACTCACTATTTCGACTTTTTTGGGCGCAACAACAGTTTGTGATTTGCACGAAAACAGACATAGAATTGCACAAAAAACAAAGATAGGTTTGATATTGAAAATCATGGTTTTTATTGAACTTAAATCGATTGATACATTTTCAAATTTAGCAACTACTCCTTAAAAGCTAGTAGCTATTTACTTTTTTTGAAATTTAATATGCTCATTAGTATTATTGCCAAAATTAACCGATAAAATATAAACACCCGAACTTAAATTCGACACATCAATGGCGTTTTGATTCGAAATATTCTCCTTAACATAAATAGTTTCACCCAGAATATTGGCAATTTTGAATGATTTAATGATCTTTCCATTAGGAATTTTAATATTCAAAGTATCCGAAACAGGATTGGGATAGACTACTAATTCGGTATCATATTTTTTAGCCTCAACCCCTAATGAACCTGAAGCTGCAATGGTCAATTTAGGAGAAAGACTTGAACCCAATTTCAATCCCCAACCCGCTGTCCAAAGTTCTACATAAACATCATAATATTCGCCATTGCTTAAACTGGCACTTGGAGTTGTGGCCAAAGGAATGCTAAGCGTAACTTGACTAGGCACATTAACACCTGTTGATGGAATCAGAAATTGATTTCCAGTACTTTCGGCTATGGTTTGCAACCATCCACCACTCGAATTTCTTCTAAACAATCCAACATAAAAATAATCGGTGGCAGTGTTTGCGGTATAAGTCAAATTTGTGGTCACTGTTTTGCCTTGTTCAACAGGATTTGCAGCAAATCCGTTTATGGTAACTTGTTCTGCTTCAGAAACAGCTCCATCCTTAAAAGCATCCAAGGCTGGCGAAGGTTGTCCATTCGATTGCCAAGAATTTAATTGATAGCCACTCCAAGTTTTTTCGCCTTCAGGTTCCCAATATATCACGCCAAGGCCTTTTTCGTTTGGAACACTTTTCACCGCAGAAATTACTGCAATCAACATATCTTTAGTGTTTTGAACCAAGGTGTAATCGCCTCCAACTTCTACTACCATTACTTCTTTTCCGTATCGGCTTGCCATATCTTTCAGATTAGTTCCCAAGGCGGCAATGGTCGCTGTGTAATCACTTCCTAACCAATAAGGATAATAAGACATTCCAATTACATCATATTTTACGCTATTGGCAGTAATATTATCAAAAAACCATCTGAATCTTGCATTGTCATTTCCTTTGTCAATATGAACGACTACTTTGATGGCTGGATTTATTGCTTTTGTTGCGTCATATCCTTTATTCAAAAGTTGTGAAAGTTGACTAAAATTTGTAGAATTACTTCCTTCTGGCCATAACATTCCGCCTGGAATTTCGTTGCCAATTTGAACCCATTCTGGAGTAACACCTGCTGTTTTTAAAGCGTCTAAAACATCATAGGTATGATTGTAAACATCGTCTAATAATTGTGTAAAAGTGTGAGTTGCCCAAGCTGCTGGTTTGGTCTGTTTTGCTGGATCGGCCCAAGAATCACTGTAATGAAAGTCGATCATTACTCGCATTCCTAAATTTTGAGCACGAACGGCCATAGCAACCGTTTCGGCTTTGCTGCAATGTCCATTGGTTTTATCGTTCGAAGGATTGACCCAAACCCGAAGACGAATGGTGTTCATTCCACGGTCTTTTAGCAATTGCAAACAATCTTTTTGGGTACCATCTGTGTCATAAAATTTATAGCCTGTGGCTTCCATTTGTGACAACCAGCCCACATCGGCACCTTTTGAAAAGACAAAAGCTGATGAAGACGATTGTTTTTGTAGAGAAGTTTGCGCTTCAGTTTTCGAAGAAAAAATCAATGCCAATAAAATGGTTATTGACAATAACAATGCGTTTTTTAATCTTTTCATAATGGTACTCTATTTAATATTCGCAGTCAAGAGGCATAGATTTTTCTATTAAAATAAACCTCCAAATTTATTTTCCTTTCAAATTTACAAACTATTTTTATTAAAGTAGAGCATCTGTACTTGTAAATAATTTAAAACTATTCCCAAAAATAGCATAATAATTAGCATATGAAAGGATTTACCAATCAGTTTCTATTTAGTACCTATCAGTTTCTGATATTCTAAAAAAACAGTCAAATTCTTTTTAGTTTTGAATTCTAATCAATACAAAAGTATGCCCTTCGATTGCATTTGAATTCGTATATTCGGCCTTTATTTGGAAAGACAATATGATTGCAAAATGGAATGAAAAAAAATCCTATCCTTGGATTGTTGTAGGCTTATTATGGTTTGTAGCCTTGCTGAATTATTTAGATCGTCAGATGCTTTCGACTATGAAACCGGCAATGATGGTTGATATTCCAGAATTGGCCAAAGCCGAAAACTTTGGTCTCTTGATGGCCATTTTTCTTTGGATTTATGCTTTTATGAGTCCCATTTCGGGAATCATTGCCGACAGACTCAACCGAAAAAGAATGATTATTGGCAGTCTTTTTGTTTGGTCAGGCGTTACAATGGCAATGGGTTATGCCACCACTTTCAATCAAATTTATATTTTAAGGGGTATTATGGGTTTCAGCGAAGCCTTTTATATTCCAGCTGCTTTGTCCTTAATTGCCGATTATCATCAAGGAAAAACGCGCTCTTTTGCCATAGCCATTCACACCACTGGAATTTATTTAGGACAAGCTTTGGGCGGATTTGGCGCTACTATTTCTAAATATTTTTCTTGGCATTTTACCTTTCATTCTGTTGGTTTGCTTGGTGTTTTATACAGTCTAATTCTTATTTTCTTTATAGAAGAAAAGAAAACTTATTTTTTTGATTCTACTCAAAAAATAGCCATTAAAACCGAATTTAAGCAACTGTTCAAAGGGTTGGGAATCGTGTTTGGAAATATTTCATTTTGGGTTTTGCTCTTTTATTTTTCGGCTCCAAGTTTGCCTGGTTGGGCTGTCAAAAACTGGTTACCTACTTTGTTTTCAGAAACTTTACATTTAGATATGGCGCTTGCTGGGCCTATTGCTACTGTCACCATTTCGATGTCGTCATTTGTTGGAGTTTTGATTGGAGGAATAGTTTCTGATCAATGGGTAATGAAACACCTAAAAGGACGAATTTACACTAGCGTAATTGGTTTGTCTCTAACAATTCCAGCGCTTTTTTTATTAGGCAATTGCAGTAGTATCGAAGCCATTATTGTTGGTGGAATATTTTTTGGACTTGGTTTTGGGATCTTTGATACCAACAGTATGCCTATTCTTTGCCAATTTGTTTCGCCACGTTATCGAGCAACGGGATATGGGATTATGAACTTTGTTGGCATTTCGGCAGGAGCGGTAATTACTGAATATTTAGGAAAAGCTGCTGATAATGGAGGAATGGGACAAATATTTGTTTTATTACTATTTGTGGTTATTGCTGCTATTGTTTTGCAATTGGTTAGCTTAAATCCAAAAACAATAAACATGACCGAGGAAGTTCCTAAATCTTAATAAACATAAAACTAAAAAAGGGACGCATATAGTTTGTGTCCCTTTTTTTATTCTATTATTTCAAGTCTTAAATATCTAATTTGTAAAATGAATTTGCATTATTAGACCAAATATTTTGCTGATCTTGAGTTGAAAGCTGTGAAATATAATCTTCCAGTGTATTTACAATTTTCGAATAATCGGCAGCCAAATTGCAAACTGGCCAATCCGATCCAAACATTAAATTATGGGTCGAAAAATTCTCAAAAATAACATCTAAATAAGGTTTCAAATCAGCGGTTTGCCATGTATTCCAATTGGCTTCGGTTACCATTCCTGAAATTTTACACATCACATTTTCTGCTTTTGCAATTTCAATTATATCCTTTTTCCAAGATTTTATGTTCCCCGATTTTATATCTGGTTTGGCAATATGATCAATTACAAAAGCTTGGTCAGGAAACGAATGAACCAAATCTATAGCAGCTGGCAACTGTCGATGAAAAATAAGAATGTCATAAGTAAAATTATACGCTTTCAATTCACGAATGCCATTGCGAAAATCATGTCGAAACATAAAATCATCCGCTTCGCCTTGCACCACATGTCTAAACCCTTTGATTATTTTATTTTCCGAAAAATGATTCAATCTTTCACTCACGTTTTTATCTCGTAAATCAATCCAGCCAACGACTCCTTTTATGAAATCATTTTTGGAAGCCAAATCAACTAAAAAATCTGTCTGTTCTTCCGATTGATCCGCTTGGACAGCTACACAGCCTTGAAATTTATTTTCGGTCAGCAAAAGTTGTAAATCTTCTGGCAAAAAATCCTTTTGAATTTTTAGCATAGAATCATCAATCCAACTATCTCTTACGGGGTCGAATTTCCAAAAATGTTGGTGAGAATCAATTCGGTTTTTCATACAATTTAAAGACTTACATCATTAATTAAAGCACGATCCAAGTGAATGTAGCCACCATCAACGCAAACAAATTGCCCAGTAGTATGAGAAGAACGGTCTGAAACAATAAAAAGTGCGGTATCGGCAATTTCTTCTGCTTTGGTCATTCTAGCTTCAAACGGAATACTTTTATTTATTTTTTGCAAAACTGCTTCTCCATCGGGTAGTGTTTTCAACCATTCGTCATAAGCAGGAGTAAAACTTTCGGCAATAATTATCGCATTAGAACGAATTCCAAACTGAATTAAATCGACTGCCCATTCTCTGGTCAAACCAAGAACTCCCCCTTTTGCAGCAGCATAACCTGATGTACCTCCTTGTCCTGTTAAAGCCACTTTAGAACCTATATTTAAAATATTTCCTTTAGACTCTTTTAGATAAGGAAGCGCAAATTTTGTCAATAAAAAGTAGCTCACTACGTTTAGTTTCAATGAATTCATAAATTCCTCGTAACTAGAATCTAATCCAGCACCATCATTGACACCTACGTTATTGATTACTGCATCAATTCTGCCGTATTTTTCAACAATTTTTTTGACGGCATTTTCCATTTGTTCTGGATTTGTAACATCCGTTTGAACAAAAATGGCTTCGATCCCTCTTTTTTGAAGTTCTTCAACATAACCAAATCCTCGGCTATTTCTATCTACAAGAGCCGGAATAGCTCCTTCATCGGCCAAACGTTTGACAATGGTTTCGCCAATACTTCCTTCTTTGCCTGCTGAACCCGAAACAACAACTATTTTTCCTTTTAAATGTAAATCCATAATGATTTTTTTAAGAATTAATTCAATTCTATAATTGCTTTGATAGTATTATTTTTTGGATCAATCCATTGATCAAAAACATCAATCATAGCGGTAAAATTAGCTCTATGAGTGATGTATTTTTTAGGGTCAATTTTTCCTGATTTCAAACATTTCATCACAAATTCAAAATCCTCGATAGTGGCATTTCGGCTACTCATCAAGGTGGTTTCTCTTTTGTGAAATTCAGGATGACTGAAACTCAATTCTCCTTTTTGAAGCCCTACCAAAACAAATCGCCCTCCGTGAGCAACATAATTAAAAGCACCATTCATCACATTTCTATTTCCTGTGGCGTCTATAACTACATTGACCATATCTCCATTTGTAATTTGCTTAAGCCTTTCGGTTACATCTTCATTCATTGGATTTATTACAGCGTCAGCTTGAAGTTCTTTTTTGCAGAAATCCAATCTGAAATCATTAATATCCAAAACAATAACTTTGGCACCCGCAATTTTAGCAAACTGGATCAATCCAATTCCAATTGGTCCTGCACCCATAACCAAAACAGTATCTTTGGCTTCAACAGCAGCTCTTCTTACACCGTGAGCGGCAATGGCTAATGGTTCAACTAAGGCTAATTCATCATAATCCAAACCTTGACTGTGTAGTAAATATTGCTCTGGAACAGTTATATATTCGGCCATTCCACCATCAATATGAACGCCAAACACTTTAATATTAGCACAACAATTGGTCAATCCGTTTCTACAAGCCACACATTCACCACAATTAAAATAAGGAATCAAAGTCACTTTATCACCTGGTTCAAAACCTTTGGCATTTCCTTTAATATATTCAGCAGCCAATTCGTGACCTAAAACTCTTGGATATTCAAAGTAAGGTTGTGTTCCGCCATAAGCATGAATGTCTGTCCCACAAACGCCAATTCTTTTTATTTTCAATAAAACTTCACCTTCTTTGGGTTCTGGCATGGGTTTTTCTTTCAACTTAAACTCATGTGGTTTTTCACATACAATATATTTCATTTTAATTTTTCCTTTTTTAATTTACTTTTTATACCCTACTGCCAATTGTTTACTAGATCCTAAACCTTCCATCCCTAATTCGATTACATCACCTTCTTTAATATATACTGGTTGTGGTTTAATTCCTAATCCAACACCTGGAGGCGTTCCTGTACTAATAATATCACCTGGTAGTAAAGTCATATATTGGCTAAGATAATGCACCAAAAAAGGAATTTTAAACACTAAATTAGAAGTATTGCTGTCTTGATATTTTTTTCCATTAACCGTTAACCACATCGACAAATTATCGACATCTGCAATTTCATCTTTAGTAGCTAAAAAGGGACCTAGTGGTGCAAAAGTATCACAACCTTTCCCTTTTGCCCATTGTCCTCCACGTTCTAATTGAAAAGCTCTTTCACTATAATCGTTATGCAAACAATAACCAGCAACATAATCCATAGCATCGGCTTCTTCGACATAACTTGCTTTTTTTCCAACAACAAAAACCAATTCAATTTCCCAATCTGTTTTTTCACTGTTTTTTGGAATGATTAAATCATCATTTGGCCCACATAAAGCAGTCGTTGATTTGAAGAAGATGATAGGTTCTGCTGGGATTGGCGCTCCCGTTTCAACACAATGATCGACATAATTCAGACCAATACAGATTATTTTTGAAGGTCTTGCCACAGGAGAACCTAAACGTACATCAGCACTAACCTCAGGCAAAACTGGATTGCTTTCTAATGATTTTTGCAATTTTTCTAAACCATTTTCTTCAAAAAAAGCTTCATCAAAATCTTTTACAATTGATGACACATCATATCTTTTTTCGTCAATTAAAACTCCCGGTTTTTCTTTTCCAATGGCTCCAAAACGTATTAATTTCATTTTTTTATTTTTTAAATTAGTTTATTCTTTTAGGGAACTGAATTGCTGAGACGCTAAGGTTCTGAGTTTTTAAAACCTCAGCAACTTAGTCCCTTAGAACCTCAGCCTCTTTTTTTAGTTATTCAATTTTATAAAACCTCCGTCAATCGGATAATCACAACCTGTGATAAAACCTGCTTCATCGCTACATAAAAACAAAGCTAAGGAGGCTATTTCATCAGGTTTACCCATTCTTCCAATAGGTTGCGATTGCGATAATTTTTCGAACATTTCAGCTTCTTTACCTGGATAATTTTTCGAAATAAATCCATCAACAAAAGGCGTATGAACTCGGGCAGGCGAAATCGAATTGCAACGAATATTCTCTCCCATATAATCTTTAGCAACCGACAAAGTCATTGCCATTACAGCACCTTTGGCTGTTGAATAAGCAAATCGGTCTGGAAGTCCAACCCAAGCTGCGATTGAACACATATTCACAATGACACCACCATTCGACAATCTTAATTGAGGTATCGCTGCAAACAAACAATTATAAACTCCTTTGACATTCACTTCCATCACACGGTCAAAATCCGTTTCGGATGTAGTATCCACTTTTCCAACATTGGCAATTCCTGCATTATTTACCAGAATGTCTATATTTCCTATTTTTTCAAATGTAGCCAAAACCTCTTTTTGATTGGTTACATTACAAGCATATGAAAATACTTTTCCTCCTGCTTTTTGGATGTCTGCTAAAGCTTCTTGTGCACTTTCGATACTCAAATCAAGAATATGAACTTCGGCTCCTTGCTTTGCAAACAAAGTAGCAATGGCTCTTCCTATTCCGCTACCTCCACCAGTTATTACTGCTTTTTTATTGTTTAATGAAAACATATTAATTACTATTTAATTCATTTATTATATTACAAACCTTCTTTTTTTTATCTTTAAAAAACCTGAATACGTAATCGATTACTCAAATAAAATTGAAAAAGAACAAAGATAATAATAATGACTTTAAAAAAGTGTATTATTTACACGTAATCGATTGCGTAATCCAATCTTATTTTTAAATTTGTCATTACCATCTCTGCTTTATTGCGATATGGATACTCAAAATATAATTAGAAAAAAAATGAAAAAACTCAAAGGGATTACGTGGAATCACACCAGAGGTTTATTGCCAATGGTAGCCACTTCCCAACGTTTTACAGAACTCAATCCAGGAATCGAAATTAGCTGGAAAAAAAGAAGTTTACAAGAATTTGCCGATGCTTCCATAGAAGATTTGGCCAAAAGATTCGACCTGCTGGTTATTGACCATCCTTGGACTGGTTTTGGTGCGCATACCAATGCCATTCTACCTTTATCCGATTATCTTTCTGCTGAATATATCAAAGACCAAGAAATAAATACCGTTGGACGTTCTTACGGAAGCTATGTTTTTAGCAATAAACTATGGGCATTACCTATAGATGCAGCGACTCCAGTAGCTTCTGCCCGATTGGATATTTTAGAAAAACAAGGATTAAAAGTTCCTGAAACTTATAACGATTTATTGGCTTTAGCCAAAAAGGGATTGGTTGCTTTTGCAGGAATCCCAGTAGATTCCTTAATGACATTCTATTCTTTTTGCTGCAGTTTGGGCGAAGATCCTTTTCAATCACAGGAAAAAGTAATTTCGACAGAAACCGGAAAAAAAGCCTTGCAAATGCATCGCGAATTGGCACAGTTAATGGATTCAGCCAATTTCAATAGAAATCCAATCCAAGTGTATGAAGCGATGGTCAACTCGGATGAAATTGCCTACTGCCCTTTTGCTTATGGTTATTCCAATTATTCCCGAATCGGTTACAGTAAAAACTTGCTTCATTTTTACGACTTGGTAAAATTGAATGACAATCCAATGATTAGCTCTTTGGGCGGAACAGGTTTGGCGGTTTCTTCGTTTAGTCAACACATTCCCGAAGCCATACAATATGCTGAATTTACAGGTTCGCCCCAAGTGCAACAAAATATTTTTGCCGACAACGGTGGACAACCGGGTCATCTTCAAGCTTGGAAAAGTGACCGAATCAATGGAATAACTTACGATTATTTCAAAAATACGTTACCCGCTTTGGAAAGAGCTTTCCTGCGTCCAAGATATTCGGGACATATGTATTTCCAAGATCAAGCTGGCGATGTTGTTCGTGATTACTTAATGAAAGGCGGAAACGAGGAATCGGTTTTGTCAGCAATGAACGAACTTTACGTGAAGTCTTTAAAATTGCAAGCCCAATGAAACCACTTGAAGGATTAGTTGTATTGGAATTTTGCCAGTTTTTGGCAGGTCCTTCTGCAGGCTTAAAATTAGCCGATTTAGGTGCTAGAGTCATTAAAATTGAACGTCCAATAAAAGGCGAAGCTTGCCGACAACTCAGCATCAAAGACCTTTTTGTGGACGAAAGTAGTTTACTTTTTCATACGATTAATCGAAACAAAGAATCCTTTGCAGCCGATTTAAAAAACCCGGAAGATTTAGTTTTGGTAAAAAAACTGATTGCCAAGGCTGATATTATGACCCATAATTTTCGTCCTGGAGTGATGGATAAAATTGGGTTGACTTTTGAAGATGCTTTGACTATTAATCCAAAAATAATCTACGGAACCATTACGGGTTATGGCGAAAAAGGCCCTTGGGCAAAAAAACCCGGACAAGATTTATTGTTGCAATCGCTTTCTGGATTAAGCTGGTTGAGTGGCAGAAAAAGTCAAGAACCCGTTCCTTTTGGTTTGGCTGTGGCCGATTTAATGTGTGGCAATCATTTCGTTCAAGGAATTTTGACCGCATTGTTAAAAAGAGCCAAAACTGGAAAAGGCGTTCAGGTCGAAGTGAGTTTGCTGGAATCGGTTTTAGACATTCAATTCGAATCGATTACTTCTTTTTTAAACGATGGCGGACAATTGCCAGAACGAGGCGATGTCAAAGGAAGTGCGCACGCATTTTTGAGTGCTCCGTATGGCGTTTATAAAACTCAAGACGGCTATATTTCTTTGGCAATGGGCGATTTGCTTTATATTGGAAATCTATTGGAAATTAATTTAGAAAAATACACCGACAAGCACCAATGGTTTGTTTCAAGGGACGAAATAAGAGAATTATTGACTGCAAGATTAAGCACACAAACAACAGAACATTGGTTAAACATATTGCAAAGTAAAGGCATTTGGTGTGGAAAAGTTCTGGATTACAACGACCTCAACAGCCAGCCTTTCGTGAAGGATTTGCAGTTGAAACAAACCGTAAAAAATTCGGCGGGAGAAACATTGGTAACCACAAGAAGCCCGATTCAATTGGACGGAGTAATTTTAGCCAGTTCGAAAGCCGCTCCCAAAGTTGGAGAAGATAATTTAACGATACACGAACAATTTTTAAATAACTAAAATGAAACCATTGGAAGATTATTTAATTATAGACTTTAGCCAGTTCCTTTCGGGGCCATCGGCCAGTTTGCGATTGGCGGATTTGGGTGCTCGTGTCATCAAAATTGAGAAACCCGGCACTGGAGACATCTGCCGAACTTTATATACTTCGGATTTGATAATGAATGGCGAATCGTCCATTTTTCATACCATCAACCGAAACAAAGAATCCTTTGCCATCGATTTCAAGCAACCTGATGAGCTCGAAAAATTAAAAAAATTATTGGCAAAAGCCGATGTCGTGATGCATAATTTCAGACCCGGAGTGATGGAACGAGTGGGTTTGAGTTATGATGACGTCAAAAAAATCAATCCCAATGTGGTCTATGCCGAGATTTCAGGCTACGGAAACCATCCCGATTTGAAAGATTTGCCGGGACAAGATTTATTGCTGCAATCATTGACTGCCTTAACTTGGTTGAGCGGCAATCAAGACGATGGCCCAGTTCCTATGGGTTTGTCCATAGTGGATATGTTGGCAGGAGCGCATTTGGCACAAGGAATTTTAGCGACTTTGTATAGAAAAGCCACGCATAATATTGGAGCATTGGTTCAGGTAAGTATGTTGGAATCGGCTTTCGATTTCCAGTTCGAAACCATTACGACTTATTTCAATGACGGTGGCGAATTGCCCGTTCGAACCAAAAGCAACAATGCCCACGCCTATTTGGGTGCGCCTTACGGAATTTACAAAACTCAAAATGGTTTTTTAGCTTTGGCAATGGGTTCGATTCCTGTTTTGGCTGAACTTTTACAATGCGATGCGCTTTTGCAATTCCCAGAGAATAAATTTGGATTAAGAGACGAAATCAAGAATATTCTAGCCGCGCATTTGCTTACCCAAAATACCGAATTTTGGTTGAATATATTGGAACCGGCTGATATTTGGTGTGCCAAAGTACTGAACTACCAAGAGCTTTTTGCCGAAGAAGGTTTCAAAGTTTTGGAGTTTACCCAAAAAGTCGAAATGTTGGACGGCTATTCCTATCAAACGACCCGATGTCCAATTAAAATTGACGGCGAATACTTTACTTCAACTAAAGGTTCTCCAAAATTAGGGCAAGACAACGAGCGAATTATTAATGAATTTATTGATTGCTAATGGACAAAATAAGAATCGCCATCCGAAAATTCGACCCTTTTGAAAGCACTTTACAAAAGCTGTGGGATTTGTTTTGCCTAAAAAACAACATCAACGTGGAAGCCGAAATGATTCCTTTGGAATTGAACGACTTGTACGAAGAAACCATCGCCAAAAACGGATTAAAAAATGGTGATTGGGACATTGCCCACCTCAACACCGATTGGATTTTTGATGCCGCGAATGAACAAGCGGTTCTCGATTTAAACCCATTGATTGCCGAAAATGCACCACAAAATTATCCCGAAGGTTGGCATCAATCGTTGTTGCATTTGCAGCAAATCAACAATGGAACTTACGGACTGCCTTTTCACGACGGACCGGAATGTTTGATTTACAGAAAAGACTTGTTTGAAAATCCAATCGAAAAACAAAACTTCAAAAAGCAGTTTGGTTATGATTTGCATCCTCCAAAAACCTGGACGGAATTCACCCAAATAGCCGAATTTTTTAATCGTCCAAAGGAAAATCTTTATGGTAGTGTTTTTGCCAATTATCCTGACGGACACAATATGGTTTTCATCTTTTGTTTGTTGTTTTGGACCAAAGGAGGTTCCTTGTTGAATTCCCGAAATCAAATCGACATCAACCGTCCCGAAGCAGTTGCCGCTTTGGATTATTACAGAAAAATTTCCAATAACAAGAATGCCGTTCATCCCAAATCGATAGATTTTGGTTCGGTTGAAGCAGGAATGGCTTTCGCCAAAGGAGAAGTAGCAATGTCAATCAACTGGTTTGGTTTTGCCTCGATGTGCGAAGTCATCGAAGAATCGAAAGTGAAAGGCAAGGTAAATATTGCCGAATTGCCGCACGACGAAAACCACGAAACGGCCTCCTTGAACGTGTATTGGTTGTACACCATTGGAACAGGAAGCAAGCACCAAAAACTGGCTTATGATTTTATCCGATTTGCCACCACGCCCGAAAGCGACAAATTATTGACAACCGAAGGCGGAATTGGTTGCCGAAAATCAACTTGGAACGATGCCGAAATCAATGAAACGATTCCGTATTATCACAAGTTGGAATTATTGCACGAAACGGCCTTGACCTTGCCGCAAACACCCATTTGGCCAAAAGTTGCCGAATTAATAGACAAAATGATCCTGAAGGCATTGAAAACCGACATTCCATCCGAAAAATTAGTCGAAGAAACACAAATCACTATTCAAAACATTGTTTAAAATGAATATTCCCTATAAACCTTTATTGCCCGAAACCCAGCAGCCCATCATCATTATTGGCGCCAGCGGCATCGTGAAAGATGCGCATTTGCCTGCTTATGAAATGGCTGGTTTTACCGTTTTTGGCATTACCAACAGAACCCTTTCGAAAGCACAGGATATGGCAAAACAATTTGGCATTCCGAATGTTTTTGAAAACGTTGCCGAAGCCGTGAAAAATGCACCTGCCAATGCCGTTTATGACATTACGGTTTTACCCGACCAATACATCGAAATCTTGGAACAATTACCAGACGGAGCAGCGGTTCTTATCCAAAAACCTATGGGTAACGATTTGGCGCAAGCCAGAGAAATTGTGGCAGTTTGCGAACGAAAAAAACTGGTTGCCGCCATCAATTTCCAGTTGCGTTTTGCGTCTTTTGTGAGTGCGGCACGATATATTATCAACCAAGGAATTATTGGCGATTTGTATGATTTGGAATTCAAGGTTACCGTGAACACGCCTTGGGAATTGTTTCCGCTCATCAAGGAACATCCGAGGTTGGAAATTCTTTTCCATAGTGTACATTACATTGATTGTATTCGTTCGTTTTTGGGAAATCCAAAAGGAGTTTATGCCAAAACGAGCCACCATCCTTTGAAAAAATTATCCTCTTGTCGTTCTTCGATTATTTTGAATTATGGCGAAGCGATGCGAGTGGTTATCAACACCAACCACGACCATCATTTCGGGCCCAAACACGAAGAAAGCTACATCAAATGGGAAGGGACCAAGGGAGCAATTAAAGCAAAAATGGGCTTGTTGATGAATTATCCCGACGGTATGCCAGACGAATTTGAAATTGCATTGCCTAATGATGATGGTGCATTCGAATGGAAGAAAATCGAATTAGAAGGTTCTTGGTTTCCGGAAGCATTTATTGGCACAATGTCCAATTTGATGCGCTTCAAGGAAGGTTCCGACAATAAATTATTGGCCAGTGTGCAAGACGTTCTCGACACGATGAAAGTCGTTGAAGCTTGCTACATCAGCAACCAAAACGGAGGAGTTTCATTAGAGGAGTGACTAGCAGTTAGTGATTAGTAATTAGCAAAAAAAAGCTAAGCACTAATCACTAAGAGCCAATTACTTAAAACCAATCACTAACAACTAATCACTTAAAAATATGTATTTCAAATCCACCTTTTTCGAAGAGTATCACATCAACGACAAACGAGTAACCTTGGGCAGAACCATAACCGAAACTGATTTTGTGGTGCACGCCGGACACACTGGCGATTTTTTCCCGCATCATATGGATGAAGAATGGTGCAAGACACAACCTTTTGGACAACGAATTGCCCACGGAACAATGGTTTTCAGCATTGGCATTGGCTTGACCGCATCCGAAATCAATCCAGAAGCTTTTTCGAAAGGCTACGACCGAATGCGATTTGTGAAACCCGTACACATTGGCGACACCATTCATTCTGAAATCACGATTTCCGAAAAAGGAGAAGCCAAAAGACCCAAAATGGGCACCGTTACAGAACACGTAGAAATCATCAACCAAAGAGGTGAAGTGGTTATGGTGTGCGATCATTTATTATTAGTAAAAAAGAAATAACCTTAAAACCACAATTATAATTATGCAAGTAACAAACCAAATTGGCGACCAACACGAAGTGCCAGCTGAAGAAGGAACAGAAAAAAAATACCTTTTACCCTTTATCTTAATTACCAGTTTGTTTTTCCTTTGGGGAATGGCGCACGGTTTAGACGGTATTTTGATTCCGCATTTAAAAAAAGCTTGTCAGCTCAACAACAGCCAATCCACATTGATAGATACGTCCATCTTTTTTGCGTATTTTATAATGGCCATTCCAGCCGGGATGATTATTAAAAAAATAGGGTATAAAAACAGTATTATCACTGGTTTATTGGTTTTTGCCGCAGGAGCATTTCTTTTTGTGCCAGCTGCAAATAGCACAAATTTCGAACTTTTCTTATTTGCTTTATTTGTTATTGGTTGTGGGTTAACCATTTTGGAAACCAGCGCCAATCCTTATGAGGCCATATTAGTCCCACCTGAATCGTCTTCCACCAGATTGAATTTGGCAGCTTCGTTTAATGGTTTGGCAGTAACCATAGCTCCTTTTTTGGGAGGGGTTTTTATCCTTTCGGGAGTCAACTACACCCCAGAACAAATGACAGCTATGCCTGAAGCTACAAAAGCGGCTTATTTATTGGAAGAAGCTGGGGCAGTAAAATTGCCTTACATCATTTTGGGAAGTATATTGGTTTTGGTGGCCATCTTGTTCTATTTTATGCATTTACCTTCGATGAAACCGCAACATACCGAGGTCGAAGTGAAACCTGGATTTTTCTCCGTTTTAAAGTTTTCTCATTTAAGCTGGGCAGTTGTGGCGCAGTTTTTTTATGTGGGAGCGCAAGTTTGCGTAACCAGTTTTTTTGTTCGAATTGCTCAAAAAGAAGCTGGATTGGACGAAAAAACAGCCGCTTATTACCTTGGAATTTACGGCTTATTATTTATGACTGGTCGATTTAGCGGAACCTTCTTTTTAAAATTTGTAAAAGATTATGTTTTGCTTTCCATCTATTGTGTAATCAGTGTTTTTCTTTGCTTGGTTGCTATTTACGGAAGCGGAATTTACATCATTTATGCCCTTGGTGGTATTGGATTTTTTATGTCCATCATGTTTCCAACGATTTTCTCTTTGGGATTGGTGGGATTAAAATCGAATACCGAAACAGGTTCGTCTTGGTTGGTAATGTCCATCGTTGGAGGTGCCATTCTTCCTTATGGAATGGGAACTTTAATCGATATCAAACACGATGATATTCAAGCGGGTTATATCATTCCATTGGTTTGTTTCTTGGTCATTCTATTTTTTGGATTAGTGGGACACAAGGTAAAAACGGTGGAAAATTAAACCAAAATAAATTTATTTAATAACTAAAAAACCCAAGATAGTTTCATTTCTATCTTGGGTTTTTCTATTTATAATGCCTCAAAACCGATTTGTTTTTATAGGCTTAAATAACGTTTTATTCCATCGAAACAACAATAAACTCACTTCGTCTGTTGGCTTGATGTTCTTCTTCGGAACATTTCACACCATCGGCACATTGGTTTACTAATTGGGATTCGCCATACCCTTTCCCTTTTAGTCTGTTGGCATCAACACCATTTTTCACTAACCATTCCATAGTGGCTTTAGCTCTTTTTTCAGACAAGACTTCATTGTATTTAGCAGTTTGACGACTATCTGTATGCGAACGAACGTCAATTTTCATTGTTGGATTTTGTTTCATTACATCCAAGATTTTCTCCAATTCGAATGCTGCTTCTTTGGTAATCTCGGATTTGTTCAACGCAAAATAAATTACTTTGATGCCAAAACATTTAGCCAAATCACCCCCAATAACAACTTTGCATCCTGCTTTCTCCAAAGCCACCGGGAAACTGGTCGTACCATCAGTTGTACTAACAATTAGTTTGTTTTCTTTGGTCACATAATCCTCTACTTGAGTTCTTACATAATATATTTTTCCGCATTCTGCCTCAAATGAATAATGTCCATTCGCATCTGATATGGATTCTTTCTGCAATTCAAATTTCTCATTGAACAAGCTCACTTTGGCATTAGGCAAAACAATTTTGCTTTCCATATCGGTAATAAACCCCTCTATTTGTTGCTTACAGATGATTTTCGATAATTTGTAAATATCATCAAATCCCTTACCTCCTGCTCTATTGGAACTAAAAAAACCTTTACCTTCTTGATCTATAATCATTGCAAAATCGTCTTGAGAGCTATTGATGGGCGCTCCAATATTTTGTGCTTTTGAAATAGTACCGTCTTGTTCAATAGTAGCAACAAAAATATCAAATCCTCCAAGTCCAGGTCGGCCGTCGGTGGCAAAATATAATTTGTTGTCTGCTGATGCAAAAGGAAAAGATTCTCTACCTTCGGTATTCACTGCGCTTCCTAAATTGACTGGTTTTCCAAAACCATCACCTTGAATAGCCACTTTGTATAAATCGGATTGTCCTAAGGTACCCGGCATATCGGAAGCAAAATACAAAGTTTTGCCGTCAGGACTCAAGGCTGGATGAGCTACACTGTAGTTGTTATTATTGAATGGCAATTCTATTACGTTGCCCCAAGAATCACCTGTTAACGTGGCTTTATACAATTTGAGTCGTGTAATTTTCTCTCCGTCTTTCCCTTTTTTTCCATCCAAAAAGTTGTTTCTTGTGAAAAATACTGTTTTACCATCTTTGGAAAATACTGGAGTCGATTCGTGAAACTTGGAATTGATCTCTTTACCTCCAAACTGTTTTGGAGCATCTAATTTGCCATTTGGAAGAATTTCCGAGGCATAG